>Ga0209697_10000110_pt1 | contig 119791 bp, 100 predicted proteins | sample AliMusrvi5mmetaG_FD_184115 | JGI IMG/M metagenome (GOLD analysis project Ga0209697, IMG submission 184115) | Freshwater lake bacterial and archeal communities from Alinen Mustajarvi, Finland, to study Microbial Dark Matter (Phase II) - Alinen... | ecosystem: Environmental > Aquatic >... | reverse complement strand
AGAGACAGGTGCTGAAGCGGCCGACCCTCCGCACGCTGGCGAACGAGATCCCGCAGGGGTGCCCGCTCCCCCTCGCCGAGCGGACGTTCAAAATCGAGATAGAGCTCGATCCGTTTTTTCTTTCCAAGAACGTGAGCCAGGAGGTGTTCGGCATTCAACCGCGGGCTCTCGACGCCCTGTTTTTCGAGAAAACCTGTCGCGGCATTGAGGACTTCAAGGACGGTCATGATCGGAGAGGAGGTGTTCCTTTGTGATGGGATGGCGTCGGGGGTTTGTCGGCCCGACAAGGGAGGTTTCGGAAGACTTGCAGGCTTTTCTGAGTGATGCGAACTTATAGCCGCTTTGCCGCGTGGGGCGGCCGTCCCGGCTGCCATCCTGCCTGGAAAAAGCAGGCGGGACGCCTGCTCCACTTTGCCGCAACGGAGTGCCATTCCCGGCGGGCCTCATGCCATTCCCGCTTCCTGGAGACGTTGCGCGATATCGCTTGTCTGGAGGGCTTCGATCATTCCTCCAATATCCCCCTCAAGGAAGCGATCAAGATTGTAGAGGGAGAGCTTGATCCGGTGGTCGGTGATCCGGTTTTCCGCAAAGTTATACGTCCGGATCTTTTCCTCGCGTCCGCCGCCGCCGATCAGGCTTTTGCGATGGGCGGAGTATTTTTCCTCCTCCTCGCGGCGTTTGTCCTCAAGGAGCCGGGAGCGCATGATCTTGAGCGCGCTCTCCTTGTTTTTCTGCTGGCTGCGCCCGTCCTGGCAGCGGACGATCCGGCCGGTCGGGATGTGCATGACCTGGACGGCGGAGTCCGTGGTATTGACGCCTTGTCCGCCGGGACCGCCTGCCCGGCAGACTTCGATGCGGAGGTCTTCGGGTTTGATTTCGATATCGACCTCTTCGGCTTCCGGGAGGACGGCGACCGTCGCGGTCGATGTGTGGATGCGGCCCTGCGCCTCTGTGGCCGGGACGCGCTGCACGCGGTGGACTCCGCTCTCGTAGCGAAAACGCCGGAAAACCGATGAACCGGAAACGCGGAAAATGACTTCCCGCAAACCTCCCAAGTCGGCGGCACTGGATTCCATCTCCTCGATTTTGAGGCTCAGGGAATCGGCATAGCGGCAATACATGCGGTAGAGGTCGGACGCAAAAAGCGCGGCTTCCGTGCCGCCGGTGCCCGCGCGGATTTCGACGATGGCATCTTTGTCCTCGTCGGGTTCGGGCGGCAGAAGAGAAACTTGAACGGCCCGTTCCAGCAACGGGATCGCGGCTTCCAGCGCGGGGATCTCTGCGGAGGCCATCTCCGCCATTTCCCGGTCGTCGGAGGATGCGAGTTCCCGGTTTTCTTTCAATTCGCGCCGGGCCTTGGTGAGCCGTGCCCACACGTCGAGCAATTCGCGCGTCGAGCCGTGTTCGCGCAGAACTTCCCTTGCGCGCTTGGCGTCGTCAAACAGCCCGGGCGAGGAAATCTCGCGTTCGAGTTCTTCGTAACGCCGGTGCTTGCGTTCGATCAGGGGTTCGAAGTCCATGTCAGCCTGTCGAAGTCCGACAAGCTATCAGGGCTTCTTTGTGGCGCGGGGAGCACGGACAGTGCCGTAGCGGCGCTTGAACTTGTCCACGCGGCCGGCAGTGTCAACGAACTTTTGTTCGCCGGTGAAGAACGGATGGCAGGCGGCGCAGATGCCGATCTTGATATTGTCGCGTGTGGATCGGGTACGGTAGGCTGCGCCGCAGGCACACAGGATGACGGTCTCGCGGTAGTTGGGATGAATTTCTGGCTTCATTCTTGAAAAGTCGGTCAGAATACCGCGATTCTCACCGGAAGCAACAACGAACTTGATAAGAAATTCCATTCTCGAACATTGGGAGAAAATCCGCCGCGAGCGGGCGGGGCCCGCGCTCCTTTCTCCTTCGGGCGAAATCCTGCGCACCTGGCAGGAGGTGGAGGACGAATCGCGGACGTTGGGACGGGAGATTGCGCGGGGCGTAGGAGGGGTCGCCGTGCAGACGGGAAACGATCCTTCGGTGCCGGCCATCCTGCTTGCGTGCTGGCGGAGCGGGCGCGCCGTGGTTCTGCACGATCCGGAATTCCAGGGCGCTGCGAGGAGCCGGGTGGAAGGGGTGCTGGGAGTGACAGTGCGTATCACCCGACAACTGAACGGAGACCTCGCCTTCTCTCCTTTGCCCAACGAGGAGCGCACCGCCCCGGACATCTGCTTTCATAAAGTCACGGCCGGAACGGATGCCGGATTGCGCCTGATCGGCTTCACTGCCGGGCAACTTCTGGCTGACTGCGAGCAGATTGCCGTGACGATGGGGATCGGTTCGCAGGACGTGAATTACGGTCTGGTCGCCTTTTCCCACTCGTATGGTTTCAGCAGTCTGATCACGCCGCTTTTGTGCCGGGGGACTGCGTTGGTTGTCGCGGGGGATTCCTTGCCGTGGGCGATGGAAGCCGGACTGCGCCTCACAAAGGCCAGTGTCCTTCCTCTCGTGCCGGCCATGTTCCGGGCACTGCTGAGTGTGCGGGCTCTGCCGCCGTCCGTTCGGCTTTGTGTCTCGGCCGGTGTGGCACTCGACCCGTTGTTGGCGGCGGCTTTTGCTGCGCGGTTCGGGTTGAAGATCCACTCATTCTACGGGACTTCGGATTGCGGAGGAATTTGTTACGATGCTTCCGAAGACCCGGTGGGGGAGCCGGGGTTCGTCGGGCAACCGCTTAGCGGCGTGTCGATCGAAATGTGCAGCCCGGAGGCGGCCGAAGGCTCGCGCATCAGGGTGAGAAGTCCCGCCGCTGCGTCGGGGGGATCTTCCGGGAACTCCTCTGATCCGTGCGACCTCTTGATGCGAAGCCCGCGCGGGTTCCGCCTCGTCGGGAAGGAATCCGACATTATCAACGTGGCCGGGAAAAAGGCACATCCCGCAGAAATCGAATCCGTGCTTCTGGAAATTCCCGGCGTCGCGGATGCCGTGGTCTGCGGGGCCGCCGATGTTCACCGCGGCGAGGAAATCTGCGCCCTGATTCTTTCGCCGGAATCCATCGATGCGGCCACCGTGCGCCGCCATTGCGCCAACCGCCTCCCCTCTTGGCAGGTGCCGCGCAGGATCCGCGTGCTCGCCGCCTTTCCGCCGGAGGCCGCACGGGAAAATCGGCGGAAATTTGCGTCGCGGAGCTTTGCCTGAGCCAGGTTGGGTTAAGGAGCCCTCTGGATCTGATTGAACGCGGGAGTGGCCATGAGCGTTGTGGCGATCGCCATGACCACCAGCATCGTGAAGAGGGTGGGAGTGATCACCCCGCGTTCCAAGCCGATGTTCAGGATGATCAGTTCCATCAGACCCCGGGCATTCATGAGGGCACCGATGGCCAGCGATTCGCGGGGCGATTCTCCGTGCATCCACGCCGCCGCCGCACACGCCACGCCTTTTCCTAAAATTGCCAGAACGAGCAGAAGCAAAGTGACGCCGAGCAGTTGCGGGGAGAGGAGCAGTCCGATTTTCGTATTCAGGCCGGAATAAACGAAAAAAAGCGGGAGAAGGAAGGCTGCGGTCATTTTTTCCAGATGGTCGTGCAGGGCTTTTGCGAAGAATCCTTTCGGAACCGCGACGCCGAGGATGAACGCGCCGAACACCGCGTAGATGCCGATGAAGTCGGTGAACCACGCCCCGAGCATGACGAGCGAAAGGGTCGTTCCCAGCATGGCGTGACTCATGCCGCCGGCCCGTTCGGTTTTTGCCGCCAGGAATCGCAAGACCGGAGCGCCGACAAAACGAACGACGGCGACGTAGGCGAGCCCTCCGCCAATCGCCACGATGGCGACCGTCGGATCGCCCGAGAAACTCGCGATGACAACCGCGAGCACACACCACGCGACCGCGTCGTCGATCGATCCGGCGGCCAGTGCCAGCGTGCCGAGCGACGTGCCGGTCAGACCGCGTTCATAGATGATGCGGGCGAGCATTGGAAAGGCCGTGACCGACATCGCCGCGCCCAGGAAAAGCATGCCTTCAAGGACGCCCGTGCGCGTCGAGAAAAGCGGCCAATGCGGGGCAAGGAAAAACGCCGCGCCGGCTCCCAGAACGAAGGGAACGAGAATGCCGGAAAGGGAAACCCATGCCGCGCTGCGCAGACGGGATCGGATCAGGGCCACGTCGAATTCCACTCCGACCAGAAACATGTAGATCACCAGGCCGGTCTGACAAACGGCGAACAGGATCGGTTTGGAGGCTGCCGGAAAAAGTCGGCCATGCAGTTCCGGAACGAGCATGCCCAGCACCGAGGGCCCGAGCACGACGCCCGCGATCATTTCCCCAACGACCTGCGGTTGCCCGATGCGCACAGCCACCCACCCGACCGCCCGGCAAACGCTCAGGATCATCGCAAGCTGGAGAAAAAAAAGAACGGAAAGCTGGAACGGGGACATAGTGGCGGATTGCGGGGAGCCATCTTGTCGCCGACCGCCGGTGGCGGCAAATTCAAAGAGAGGGAATCAGGAAACAAAAAAGCCCGGTCTCCCTGCGGGGAACCGGGCTTTCTTTTTGCGGGAGGGAAATCCCTTAAGCCTGTGCGGTGGCGGCTTCGTCGCGATCTTTCATCGCGGCCTTGCGGCTGAGCTTGACCCGGCCCTTGTCGTCCACGCCGATGCATTTCACCCAGACGGAATCGCCATTTTTCACGACGTCTTCCACGCGGTTGACGCGGAAATCCGCGAGTTCCGAGATGTGGACGAGCCCGTCTTTTCCGGGCAGAACCTCGACGAAGGCGCCGAACTCTTTGATCGAAACGACCGTGCCCTGGTAAATCTCTCCGACGCCGATCTCCTTGGTCATGCCATTGATGATTTCCTTGGCGCGCTTGAGGCTGTCGCCGTTGTTCGAGTAGATGTGAACCGAGCCGTCGTCCTCGATGTTGATCTCCGCGCCGGTCTCGGCAACGATGCCTTTGATCGTCTTGCCGCCGGGGCCGATGATGAGGCCGATCTTGTCGGGGTTGATGCGGATGGTCTCGATGCGCGGCGCATAAGGGCTCATTTCGGTGCGGTGTCCGGCGAGGATGCCGGCCATCACGCCAAGGATTTTCGTGCGGGCCTCGGTGGCCTCGGCGACGGCTTCGCGCATGATCTCATGCGACACGCCGGCGAGCTTGAGATCGAGTTGGAAACCGGTGACGCCGAGTTCGGTGCCACAGAGCTTGAAGTCCATGTCTCCAAAATGGTCTTCGCTGCCGATGATGTCGGTGAGCGTCGTGTAGCGCTTGAGGGCTTCGCCGTCGTATTCGGTCACGAGACCGACGGAAATGCCGGCCACCGGGCGCTTGAGCGGAACGCCGGCGTCGAGCAGCGAAAGCGTGCCGGCGCAGACGGTCGCCATCGAGGTCGAGCCGTTGGATTCCATCACTTCGCTCGAAACGCGGATCGCATACGGGAAGTCTTTGGCGTCCGGGATCACCGGTGCCAGCGAGCGCTCGGCGAGAGCGCCGTGTCCGATTTCGCGGCGGTTTTGCCCGCCGAACCGGCCGGTTTCCCCGACGCTGAACGGCGGGAAGTTGTAATGAAGGATGAACCGCTTCGTGTCTTCGCCGCCACCGTAGGCGTCGATCATCTGGGCTTCGTCGCTCGGGGCAAGCGTCGTAATGCCGAGGGCCTGGGTTTCGCCACGCGAGAAGAGCGCGGAACCGTGCGAGCGCGGCAGAAGCCCGACCTCGCCGGAAAGCTGGCGGATGTCGTGGAGCCCGCGGCCGTCGCAGCGCTGCTGGCGGTCGAGGATGCTCACGCGGAACGCTTTCTTCTGGAGGTAGTCGAACGCCTGCGAAATCTCAAACTTCGAGGCGGTCGGGAATTTTTCCAGGACAGCGGCCTCGACTTCCTTGCGGAGGGCGCCGACAGCCTTGCTGCGGGCGACTTTGCTCGGGGTGTAGAGAGCGGCTTCGATCCGGTCGCCGGCGACCTGATAGGCGATTTCCTGGATCGAGTCGGACACTTCAAAGAGATCGACGATGCGCTTGGTTTTTCCGACTTTTGCGGCGAGTTCACGCTGGGCGGCGACGATGACCTTCACGTTTTCGCGCGCGAAATCAAGGGCGGCCAGGAACTGGTCTTCCGGGATTTCCTCGCTGGCCCCTTCGATCATGATGACCTTCTCGCCATCGCCGACATAGATGAGATCAAGATCGCTGTGCGCGCGCTCGTCGTGGGTCGGGTTGGCAACGAACGCGCCATTGACGCGGCCGACACGCACGGCTCCCACGGGTCCCGCAAACGGAATATCCGAAACGCAGAGCGCGGCCGAGGCCCCGTTGATCGAGAGGATGTCGGGATCGTTCTGGCCATCCGCGCTCAGGAGCAGCGTGATGACCTGTGTGTCGTAGAGATAGCCTTTCGGGAAAAGCGGACGCAACGGACGATCGGTCATCCGGCAAACGAGAATTTCCTTTTCGGAGGGACGGCCCTCGCGCTTGAAATAACCGCCGGGAAATTTGCCGACGGCGGCCGCTTTTTCTTTGTATTCGACGGTGAGCGGGAAGAAGTCCTGGCCTTCTTTGATGCTGGTGGCGGAAACCGCCGTGACGATGACGATCGTGTCGCCCGTGCGGACGGTAACGGCGCCGTCGGCCAGTTTGGCCAGCTTGCCGGATTCGATGGTGAGGGAGGTTTGCCCGATTGGGGCGGTAACGGAATGGAACATAATATAACTAAGGGATTGCGCCGCCGGATCCCGGCGGCAGGGAGATACGAAAAAGCCCCGAATCGGAGCTTTCCGTGGTGAGTTGCGCTACTTGCGCAGTTGGAGCTTCTCAAGAACCGTCTGGTAGCGGCCGATTGCGGTCCGTTTGAGATAGTCAAGAAGCCGCCGCCGCGTGGCGACGAGTTTGAGCAGTCCGCGTCGGGACGAGTGATCCTTCGCGTTGGTTTTCAGGTGCCCGGTGAGCTCGTTGATGCGTTTCGTGAGGAGCGCGACCTGAACGTCCGCGCTGCCTGTGTCTTTTTCGTGAAGTCGAAGTGTGTCCACTTCGGATGCTGCTGCGTTTGCCATGTTTTCTATTTTATGTAATGGGCGGCGACTGTCGCATGCAAAGCCGACGCTGGCAAGCGGAAAGTCGCAAAAATCTGCGCAGCCCTCCAATCATGACGACCCGAACCCCCGGCAGATACGGGTATTTCCGGTGTCCGTTATCGGGAATGCTCGTGCGCCGTGGCCGGCACCAGATCGTCCCGATCCCCATTTTGCGCCGCAGCCTCCGGAGGCGTTTTCGGTTGGCTTCCGCGCCATCCTGCCACCTTTATTTATTTACAGTTCCCAATGGCTTTTTCTATTTGGCCGAGCATTTCTTGCTTTGTGGGGGCGGTGGCGTGCGTCACAAAGAAGCTTGTTGCCGCATTGGCAATAATAAGACGCTCCTTTAATTCAAGATTCCCAAGAGAAGCGGAAACGTATCCGCCATTAAATGAATCTCCAGCGCCCGCCGTTCTGATGACATTTGATTGGAAGTCCTGCATGACAAATCCTTCGCCTTCTCGAGAACTGGAAGCAACGGCAAAATACGGGGTGTGAATAACAAGTTCATCAATGCCGATTTCTTTACGGACAGTGGTCAAATCGGAAGCGATGCTGCCGGGCTCCTCTTTACACGCAATATCAAACCTTGAAAACAGATCCGCGCCCTCATGCTCATTGAGACTCATGGTCATGGGGATTTTATTATTGAACTCCGTGATAAGTTTCAGGGATTCAAAAAGTGATTCATTCGATTTTTTCTTTATGTCCGCAAAATCGAAAAACATCCGTTTGGGAGGGGGAGTGTTTTCATATCGGGAAACAATGCCTTTAAGAAAATTATCGAAGTCTGGAGTTAAGGACCAATATCCAAGCCCCGCAATATCCACGCCGGCAAACATTTCGTTTAATTCTTTTTCTGAAAAGAATCCGACAAAATCCTTCCAGGTAAAATTAGCAACGGCTTTCAAATCGCTCAGCAAAACCTTTCCGTTCAAAAATTCAAAAACAAGCGTAACGGCCGGATCACCGAGTGAAACCAAATTGCAGTTTTCTTTGAACTCATCAAATGCGGGATCGATTTCCTTGAGGCCATAAAGCCCGATAAGGGTTGGTTTGATGCCCAAAAAGGCAGCGACTCTGCCGGTGTTTGGAGTGAACCCACCGGAACAACGGCGCTTGGGAGAAATTTCAAGCCCCAACCCACCGCCGGATCTCTTGACAATCAGGTTGCCGAAATCCTTCATGTCATCCATGGAAGTGAATTCAGCAAGGCTTTTTCTCACATCAACAATCCGATAAACCTCATCAACAAATCCGTCGCAACCAAGCAACAGTTTTCCGCTGACATTGTTTATATACTCGGCAAATCTTTTGATATTTAAACTCATAAAATACTCCCGTTTGTCATCTGTTTGGCTGATAGAAAATGTGTTTCCACTGGGACGGCAACCGTGTGCCCGCTGCTCGATCGAAATTCTGCTTCGCCCTCTGAAAAACGGACGCTTGCCACTCGGTCGAATCCTTCCGGCACGGTCACCGCTCCCTGAATGTATCGGACATCAAGCGTCTGCCCCCTTCGGATCCGAACGGAGGTGGGGATTCCAGAGCGGCTGATCGGGTTCGGGCGGCAGGATTCGGCAATTCCGCGATCAAAATACATGCAGCCATCCTCAATCCCGAGACAGCTGTTGCGCCCATTCCATGGGGAGTGGTGGCGGCCCCTGTTCTCAATCCAAAATAGTCGGCCCGGCATGAGCACGGGATTTTTCAGGGCAAACCAGAGCCAGTTTTCCTCCGTATTTACCACGGCGGCCCATGATGGAACAGGGCTTGCATGCTTCGGTGCGCGCTCGAATTGCTGCAGAAGATCGCAAAATCCCGGCCTCACTGGAAACCGGCTGCAGTCACCCGGCGGCTCGTGCTTAAAAATCGACGGAACCCGTTCCAGCGAACGGAATGGGGAATCGGTTGCGAGCCACTGGTATTCTCCCTCTGCCGGTCTCGCGAGGGGGAATGGATACGTCCTTCCAACGGTGAACGGGCTGGTGGAAAGTCTCAGCGCGCCCTCCTGACGGGGCATTCGGAGAATCGCGTGGTGCGCGAATGGCGTGGAGCCGGTAAATCCTTCCACCTGCGTGCGGCAATAGATGGCATTTTGGTTGTCGATCAGCGTGAATTCCCGCCGGACGGATCCAGAGCGGATTTTCGTGCGAAGGCTCAGTGCCAGAGTGAGGGCTTTCCCAGAGCGCGCGGCCTTTTCAAATTTCCATTGGTTTCCGCTGGTCTCTCCATGTGGGGGATGGTGCTCCCCACGCCATGGTTCCGAATTGCCACCGAACGGCAGGCAGAAAAAATCCCCGCGCAATGGAGCCAGCACCGGGGCCAGCCCCGTCGTTTTTTCATCCTGCCAGGGGCTTATATAGTAAGGCTGAACAGGATATTTGGTGTCCCGGCAAAAAGTCACAGGTGCCATATGCGCACCGAGTTCGGTGACGGCGAGTTCGACATTCCCATTATGAATTACCCAGGAGGACTGGGAGTGAATGGTTCTCTTGGCAACGGCTGTCTTCTTAGGAGGCATGATGGGATTTCCCATTTGAGTTATTGTTCACAAGCCGTCGTGGGCTGTTTGTCGGCATTTTCATTCGCTTCATTTTTCGTGCGATCACCCGATTATGAATCCCACATTAACAGTTTTTAGAATCTAATTATTCCGAAAGTTTGAAGTTGGTTTCTGTAAAAAACGGAAGGGGTGGGATTCGAACCCACGGTGAGTTTAACCCCACGCACGATTTCGAGTCGTGTGCCTTAAACCGGACTCAGCCACCCTTCCTTTCCCCGCAGAGGATATTTCCGAACTTTCGACAGTGGCAAGGAAAAAAGGGGCCGGATTGAAGCCCTCTTCATTTCAGAGAGACTTGGAGCAGAGGCACACGAACGAAATATTCATCTCGGAATTTATTCCGGAAACCGCTTCGCTTTCGGACGATGAGCCCGCTTCTTATTACAGGATCCACCGGATTTGTTGGCAGAACCCTTTTGCTCCGGGCCGTTGGAGCCGGCACGCCGGTTCTTGCTCCGGTGAGGGACGCCGCGAAGTTGCGCGCCCAACTCGATGAGGAAAAAGTCCCCCGCGAGCTGGTCACGCCGCTTCCCGCCGACCCCCGCGCCTGGGGTGCTATTCACCCGGATCGGGCGGTACTCTGTGCCGGTGTGCTTTTCGCCCGCTCCCGTGAGGAATACATCCGGACGAATGTGGATTGGAATCTGGAAGTGATGCGTGCCCTGCCGGTCTCCTGCCACACCGTTGTCCTCTCTTCGCAGTCGGCGGGCGGCCCGACTCCGCTTGGACACGCGAGCCGTTCGGAAGCCGATCCCGATGCGCCGGTCACATGGTATGGCGAGTCGAAGCGGGAACTCGAGCGGGAGCTTTCCCGGGAATTTCCCAGACGACGGCTCACGATATTGCGTCCGCCCATGATCCTCGGAGCGAGAGATTCGGCGACTCTGCCGCTGTTCAAAATGGCACGGGGATTCGTTCGCCCCAAGCCCGGACTGCGCCAGAAATTCTACAGTTTTCTGGGGGTGGAAGATGTTGTCGATGCCATTCTGGCCGCCTTTTCTTTGGATGTGCGCGGGCCATTTTACCTTGGGGGAGAGGCCCCGGTCTCCGACCTCCAACTCCTCGTTTCCGCTGCGCGGGCGGCAGGAGGAAAGGGGTTCACTCTTCCCGTGCCGCAGGTCTTCGTGCGGATGCTGGCGCTCGTCGTGGATGCCGTGCCGTCGATGCGGCGCGCCACTCCCAGCCTCACGCGTGACCGTGCCCGCGAGATCTGGCCCGACCGCTGGGTTGTCGATGCCGCCGCTTTTCGTGGCGCGGCGGGGTGGCGCGCGACCATCACGCTTGATCGGGCGTTGGACGAGGCCTTTGCCTGGTTCCGCCAACAGCATTTGCTGTAGCGGCTCTTCCCTGCTGGCTAAAGACCGGGATCTGTGTTCTGTTCCTGCCCATGAAAGATTGCCAAATCACCACGCTCTTCCTGGATATCGGCGGCGTCCTTCTCACAAACGGCTGGGATACCGGTCTGCGCAAGCGGACGGCGGAACATTTTGCCGTGGACTACAACGAACTCGACCACCGCCACCGCGTGACCTACGACACTTATGAGAGCGGGAAAATGAGCCTGGAAAACTATCTCCGCCAGATCATCTTCTTCGAGCCCAGGGCGTTTGCGTTGGAGGACGTCACCCGTTTCATTCTCGACCAAGCAAAGCCGTATCAGGAAACGATCAACCTCGTCCGGCGACTCAAGGTGGTCTATGGACTCAAAATTGCCGTCGTGAGCAATGAGGGACGCGAAGTTGCGGAGGATCGGATCGCCCGGTTCCATCTCAAGGAATTCGTCGATTTTTTCATTGTCTCCGCGTTCGTCCACTTTCGCAAACCCGATCTGGACATTTATCGCCTGGCACTGGACGTCGCGCAAGTCCGGCCCGAACAGGTGGCTTACGTCGAGGATCGCCCGCTCCTCTGCGAGGTTGCCGATTCGCTCGGCATCCGCAGCGTGCTGAACCGCAATGCTGCGGAGACCCGCGAAATACTTGGCGGCCTCGGGTTGGTGCTTTGATCCGAATGGCGCCGGTTAAGTGGAGGAGGTGGGAAGGCAGCCGGGACGGCCGTTCGCGGGATCGCCGTCGCGTTTCCGGTTTGCGCCGGAGTCGCGGGGGAGGTAGAACTTCCGGCATGTCAGTCCTTTCGAGATGGTGCCTTTCCGCTTTGCTGATGGGCGGGATTTTTTCTTCCGATCTGTCGGCACAGGTGGCGGCGGGCAAACCGGCCGTTCGCCAGCGGGTTGAGCCGGGACTCGATAACGCGCTGCGCTGGAAGTGGTGGGTCGCCCCCTCGCCCGAGAAAGACTGGGGGCTTCCGCTTCCTGAGCGGCCTGCGTTGCCGCCGGTTGCGATGCCTGCCACGTCCTCTTCCCAGGCTCCGCGTGCCGGGATCGATCCCGCCTCAGTTTATGAGGTCAAGCGGGGGGATGTCCTGATCCGGATCGCCAAGCGGGTTCACGTTCCTGTCGCGCAGCTCAAGATCTTCAACGGCCTTCAGGGAGACATGATCCATATCGGCCAGCAACTGAAAATCCCCAATGCCGATGAGCTCAAGGCGATGGGTTTCCCCTCGCCTGCGCCGGCCAAGCCCGCGCCGGAAGGCAAGGCCGGTCCGGCCGCAGCTTTGAAACCAACGGGAGAGACGAACATCCTGCGGGACAATGTCACCATGCAGGTCTTTCTCGACCGCGCGCGGTTTTCGCCCGGGCCGATCACCGGCACTCCGGGGGCGACGTTTCAAAAAATCCAGCATCTCTACCAGACCGCACATCCGGAAGCGAACGAGGGGTTTTTGGAAAAAGCGAAGGCGGCGGTCGGCGAGCCGTTCACCCTCTACACATTGAAGGCGGAAGATTTCCGCTTCATCGCGCCGCCAAAAGCGGAACGCGCCGGGACACCCGCCCCTACGGCCAAGCATCCCACAAAGGGGAAGGCGGCTCCGGCCGCGACCCCTGCGCCAAGCTACGTGGAGATGACGTCGGCCACGATGCTGGCCTACCGTTCGCCCTGGGAGTTTGTTGCAGAGCGGTTCCATTGCGATGAGGCCTTTTTGCGAAGCCTGAACAAGAAGCTAAAAACGCAGCCGGTCATCGGTGCCGAGTTTCAGGTTCCCAACGTGCTTCCTTTTGAAATCGAAAACGCATTCCGTGAGCCCCTCCAGCCGCCGTCCGATCCGCTTAACCCGGTGACCGCCGCCGTCGTCGAACTCTCGCGCATCGAAATCTCGCGGGGAGGCACGCTGGTGGCGGTGATGCCGATGGCCCTCGCCCGCCCGAGCCTGCGGGGCCGTGGTTCTTGGACGATCCTCGACGCGATCCCCCATCCCCGTATGGCGACCCTTCAAGAAATTCGCGAGCAGTCGGTCGCTCCTGCCGTGAGTAATTTTTACGTGGGTCCGAAACCGGAAGGATCTCCAACCCCTGAAAAACCGGCGCTCACAACTGAGCAATATCTTCCCGCCGGCCCGAAAAACCCGGTCGGCATCCTGTGGATCAATTTGGGAAAGGCCAAAAACACGGAACCTCTGCCCTACGGCCTTCACGGCACGAGCATTCCCGACCGGATGCGGACGCATGAGAGCCTTGGCGGACTGCGCCTGACAAATTGGGACATCGCCCGCGTAGTTCACCTCCTGCCGCCAGGAACACCGCTCCTGTGGAAGTAAGGACGTCGCTCTAACCGCGCTGCCCCACGTCGCCCTCGACACGGATGTCGCCGCCGATAATCCGGTAGCTCACGTTTTCCAACACGAGGCCACCCGCCGTCGCCCGCCCGCCAAGCCCCGGAATGGGCCCGCCCAGCAGGATCGGCGCAATATAGAAAACGACGTGATCGACCAGCCCTCGATCAAAGGCCTCGCCGAGCGTGCGCCCGCCGCCCTCGATTAAAACCTGTTCGACTCCCCGACGAGCGAGATCGCGCAACACGCTGCGGAGCGAGTGCCCTTGAAAGACGAGCGTCCGTGCGCGGTGGCGGTCGGTGAACACATGGCTCGATGCCGGGAGGTTTCCGCTCTTTGTCCAGACGACCCGCCACGGTTGCGGCACGCCCGCCCGTCCGCGCACGGTCAGCTTGGGGTTGTCGGTGCGGATCGTTTCACCTCCGACAAGGATGGCACCAGAGCGGGCGCGCAAGTCCATGGCATCCTCCCGCGACTCGGCTGAAGTGATCCAGCGTCTCCCCGGAGGAGAGGCGAGCCGGCCGTCGAGGCTCATCCCGGCTTTGGCAATGACGAACGGCAGTCCGCTCGCAATCCACTTATTCCATGCGGTATTAAGCCTCTCGCACTCGCTGGAAAGAACACCTGCCACAACCTCGATGCCTGCCGCACGCAAGATCGCATCCGCCCGCCCGGCATGGCGGGGGTTCGGATCACGGGTGCCATAGACGACCCGCGCGATCCCGGCGTTGATGATCGCCTGCGTGCATGGGGGCGTGCGACCATGCGTCGAGCAGGGTTCGAGCGTGACATAAATCGTCGCACCCTTCGCGCTGCGCCGGCTTTTTAATCCGCTGAGTGCTTCGATTTCGGCATGAGGGCAACCGGCCGTGCGATGCCAGCCCTTCGAGAGGATTCGGCCTCCCTTTGTGATGACCGCCCCGACAGCCGGGTTCGGGTGCGTGGAGCCGGATCCCCTGCGGGCCTCGGCCAATGCCGCCCGCATGAATTTTTCCTCCTCGCCCGAAACGTGTGCCGCATGCATGATGCGATCATTCACAACGAGCCCCGACGTGCAACTCCGCTTCACAGACAAAGAACATTTCTTTCACGACCTCGCCCAACTGCTGCGCAGCGGCATCCCGCTCCAGCGTGCGCTTGAACACATTGGAACCGGCCGTGACCGGGCCGCCGGAGCGTCTCGTTCGCTCGCTCCGCTCGTCTCCAACGGAATGTCTTCCGCGTTTGCCTCGGTGGGCTTTGCCTCCCTCGACGTCGAAATCCTCGCGGCGGGAGAACAGAGCGGCCGCATGGAGACGGCTTGCACGAGGCTTTCCGAATACTACGGCCAGCTGGCCCCGCCTGCCCGACGGATCCTGAAAACATCGGCCTATCCGGTGTTCATGTTCCATTTGGCGACGCTCCTGTTGCTGATCCCTGCGGCGATTACCAGCGGCGGAGTCTCCGGTTACTTCCGGCATCTTGCGCTGATCCTCGGAGGGGTCTATGCGCTGGTGGGACTTGGCTTTCTCACCGTCTGTCTGGCCCGGTGGGCGGTGCGAACCAACCCCGCCGCTGAACGTGCGATCTGCTTGATCCCGGTCGTCGGAGGATTTTTTTCGCTCGGGGCGCTGTCCCGGTTCTGCCTGGTTCTATCGCTCGGCATCCGATCGGCCGATGGCGTGATGGCCAGCATCCAGCGTGCCGGCCGCGCGAGCCTGAGCGCCGGACTGGAAGCCGCATCCCTCGGCTTGGTCACAACAATCCGCCAGGGCTCGCGCTTTGCCGAGGCCGTCCGTCAATCAAAGGCCTTCCCGCCCGATCTGGAACGCGGCCTTGAAGTTGCCGAGGCTTCCGGACGGCTGGATGAGGAAACAAGCCGCTGGGCGGGTATTTATCAGGAGCGGTTTTTCAGCCGCATCGATGCCTTGGGCGTCTGGATTCCCCGCATCCTCTTCATCATCGTGATGCTTCTCATCGGCGTGGCCCTCGTGCTCAGCGTTAAACAATCCTACTCTCAAGTCTTTCAGCTCCTCGAAGCGGAGTAGTTCGCCCCGCCGCAATTGTTTGCCAAGCAGGCCGGATTTTGGGAGCAATAGAACCCTTATGGTTCACATTGATATCTCCTATCTGGACGGATTGCGCTGCGAGTTGGTTCACGGGCCTTCCGGCTCAAAAATCCTGACCGATGCACCGCTCGACAACCACGGCAAAGGCGAAGCGTTTTCGCCCACTGATCTGACCGCCGCATCCCTCGGTGCCTGCATGGCCACGATCATGGGAATCGCCGCCGAGCGCCACGGAATCTCGCTCGCAGGTTCAACCCTCGGAGTTTCCAAAGAAATGTCCACGGATGCTCCGCGCCGGATTTCCCGCATCGAAATCGTCTTCCGAATCCCCCTCCCGCCAGACCATCCCAAACGCCAACTCCTGGAAGCCGCCGCGCTCGCCTGCCCTGTCCACCACAGCCTGCACCCCGATATCGAAAAGCCCGTGCGCTTCGAATGGATGGGATAGCCGAATTGGAAGTCAACCTTGCCCCTATTGCTTTGCTCCTCAAATGATGAACACACAAAAACTCTTCGCGTTTTCCCTGATGGGATTCGGACTCCTGCCATTTCTCCAAGCTGAGAAGCTCCCCAAGCCATTAATCCTTTCGTCCAACTGGGAACTCCAGGACGCGGCAAAGGTTCCTTCAAAAGGCGAGGAAATCTCGCAATCCGCTTTCCAGGCCACAAACTGGTATCGGGCGACTGTCCCGGGAACCGTCCTGACCACCTTGGTGAACAACAAAGTTTACCCGGAGCCGCTCTATGGTGAGAACAACCGGCCGGACAAAATCCCCGAGAGCCTGTGCCGCACCTCGTATTGGTATCGCACCGCCTTCACAGTCCCGGCAGACTATGCCGGACGCAAAATCTGGCTGAACTTCGATGGCATCAACTATTCGGCCGAGGTCTGGGTAAATGGAAAAAATCTGGGACAAATCAAAGGTGCGTTTGCCCGAGGAGTCTTTGAGATCACTTCCGTTGCCAAGCCCGGCGCAGTTGCGCAGCTTGCTGTGCTCGTCAGCCCGCAGCCTCATCCTGGGGATCCAATCGAGCATACGATTGCCAATGGACTCGGGAAAAACGGCGGCATCAGCGCCATTGATGGGCCTACCTTTCTTTGCTCGATCGGATGGGATTGGATTCCGGGCATTCGAGATCGCAATACCGGCATCTGGCAGAAGGTGTTCTTGTCGGCATCCGGCCCGGTTCTCATCCAAGATCCTCTGGTGACAACGGATCTGCCCCTGCCGCGCCTGGATTCCGCTGAGATCAAAATCCAGACCTCGCTGAAAAACCTCACCGATCAGCCACAAAAAGGCCTTCTGAAAGGCTCGTTTGGCGAAGTTTCTTTTCACCAGGCAGTCGAGATTCCTGCGCACGCCACGCAAATTGTTGCTCTGGATCCGTCTTCCGTTCCCGATCTGAAGATGAAGAATCCCAAGCTCTGGTGGCCTAATGGATACGGGCCTCAGAATCTTTACCCGGTGAACCTCACCTTCGAGGTTGGCAACGCGGTTTCTGATGCCAAAGCCTTTTCTGTTGGCATCCGCAAGATCACCTACTCCGTCCCTGAAAGCGAAAACCTGACGCTCTCGGTCAACGGCGTTCGCGTCATGTGCAAGGGCGGAAATTGGGGCATGGACGAAGCGATGAAGCGCATCCCTCGCAAGCGGTTGGAAGCGCAGGTTCGAATGCACCAGTTGGCCAACTACACCATGATCAGAAATTGGGTGGGCCAGAGCACCAGCGAAGACCTCTACGATCTCTGTGACAAATACGGAATCATGCTCTGGGATGAGTTTTTCCAACCCAATCCGGGCGACGGCCCGAATCCCACAGACTTGGAAACCTATCTGGCCAATGCTCGAGAAAAGATCGTTCGCTTTCGGAATCACCCTTCGATTGCCGTCTGGTGCGGACGCAATGAAGGCCGACCGCCCGAGAACATCAACAATGGGCTGCAAAAGCTCATGACCGAGCTGGAGCCGAACCGCCTCTACCAACCAAGCTCAACAGATGGACGCGGAGTTCATTCCGGCGGACCCTACCGATGGAGGACGCCGCAGGAATATTATGGGGATGTTACGCCTTTCAAGACGGAAATCGGCAGCGTGTCGGTTCCGACTTTGGAATCGGTACAAGCAATGATGCCGCAAAAAGACTGGGAGAGCATCAATGATGATTGGGTCGAGCATGATCTCGGAAGAGGAGCTCAAAACGGAAATTCCTACCCCCACCAGATTGCTCAACGTTATGGCAAGGCCAAAAATCTGGCGGATTTTGTCCGCAAAGCCCAGATGGCCAATTACGAGGCGTTCCGGGCAATGTACGAAGGACGCTTCGTAACGCTATTTAAACCTTCCACGGGCGTTATCACCTGGATGAGCAACCCAGCTCAACCCAGCTTCGTGTGGCAGCTCTACAGCTGGGACCTCGAGCCCACATCTTCGCTTTTTGCGACAAGAAAGGCCTGCGAACCGCTCCACATCATGCTCAACGAGCCGAATGGCCACATTCAGATCATCAACAACAAGGGAACTCCGCTCAAGGATGCAACAGCCTCGGTCAGCGTCTATAATCAGGATGGCACCGTTGCATACAAGAACGAGCAGAAGGTCGAGGCACCGGCAAGTGCGGCAACGGATCTGGGTGCAGTGCAATTGCCCCCCACCCTTTCCAAAATCTATTTTGTCAAACTGCGACTCCTCGATGCCAATGGGAACTTGCTTTCCGAAAACTTCTATTGGCGCGGAGCTCTCCACCATGAAGGAGAACTTGAGGAACTGCAAAACCTCCCCGTCGTCAGGCTGGAGGCGGGCGCCAAACGACAGGACACCGATGGAAAGTGCCTGCTCGACGTGACGCTTCGCAATCCTTCCGGAAATATTGCCTTGATGGCACATCTGCAACTGCGCCGCAAGGGTTCGGACGAACGATTACTCCCCGTTTATTATTCTGACAACTATCTTTGCCTGCTGCCTCAGGAGTCAAAGACCATCACGATCGAGGCGGCAACTGCCGATCTTCTTGGGGACAAGCCGTTGGTTGTGATTGATGGATGGAATATTGATGTTGTTCCTGTCTCATCCAATGATTGCGATATCGCACCCAATAAGAATGCGCAGGTCGACAGTTGGCCGACAACATGGATTTCGATAAAATGGTTCCCCCATCCGCTCACGCAAATCAAGATTCATTGCGGAGGAAAAGCCATCAAAGACTTCATTGCAGATGCCGGGTATGATCAGGGAACCTCGGGCGGACAAAGCAGGTCATCGAAGGATGTTGCAGATACAAGCGCCGCCCCATCGGCTCCTCCCGAGATCTACACCTCCGCGCGGATTGGCGAGTGCACTTATACGTTGCCGATGTCCCCTTCCGGGAAAGGCTGCCTGGTACGGTTGTATTTTGATGAGGCAAATGTTAATGCCGTCGGAGAGCGCGTCTTCCATGTTGACATTAATGATAAACCGGTGCTCACAGACTTTGATATTCTTGCAGCCGCTGGCGGGAAGTTTAAAGCAGTGATGAAAGAATTCTCCGGGATCCTGCCCGACAAGAACGGAAATATCACCATCCATCTGCGCCCGAAATCGGCTGCCGCACCCGCGATCAACGGGATCGAAATCCTGCCGACAAAGGAATAGGCATCAAAAAGGCGAACGACTGGGAGGGTGGGTGCGAGGATCCTCGCATTGTCGAAACAGAAGACGGAACCTACGTCCTATTCTACACCGAGTATCACCGGCTGCCGAACGAGCCTCGAAAAACATTTCTCGGGATGGCAACCTCGAAGGACTTGATCCATTGGATGAAGCTTGGATCGGTTCAAGGCCCGGATTCCAAGGGCAAAATGGCAACCCCTTCGAAGTCGGCTTCCCTTGTTACCGCAGTAAAAGATGGCCGAGTCATCGCGACAAAGATCAACGGGAAATACTGGCTCTATTACGGAGAAGGAGTCATCCGCCTCCTCACCTCACCCGACCTGAAGACTTGGACGCCAGTGCCAAATTTCGCTATGACGCCGCGTGCAGGCAAGTACGACAGCGCCCTCGCCGAATGCGGCCCTCCTGCCCTTCTTACCGACAAAGGGATTGTGCTGCTCTACAATGGAAAGAATGCGGGCAAAGAGAAAAGCGATCCCAATCTCCTACCCGGGGTTTATGCCGACGGGCAGGCGCTCTTCGATGCAAATGATCCGACCAAGCTCCTCGCCCGCACCGATGAGCCGTTCTTCAAGCCCGAAATGGATTGGGAAAAAACCGGCCAGTATGCCGCCGGAACGACGTTTATCGAAGGGTTGGTTCTTTTTCACAACAAATGGTTCCTTTATTACGGGTGCGCCGACACATTCGTCGGAGTCGCCCTGGCGGATGTCAAACCTGGCGAAATCGCCCCTCTTTCCTCATTGAAATAGTGGCATCAGTTGGAAAATCCGCGTTTTTTGGCTTCGTCCATGATCGTTTGAGTCGCGGTGGCTCCAACACGGCTGATGCCAAGAGCCCTCACGCGTAGCAGATCGTCCAGCGTGCGCACGCCTCCTGCTGCCTTGATTTGGACGGTGGGCGGGCAATGCTGCCGCATCAACTCGAGGTGCGGTAATGTTGCGCCCTTGTAATTGTAACTGCCGTCCGGCTGTTTGACAAAGCCGTAGCCGGTGGAAGTTTTGACAAACGCGACGCCGATCTCCGAGCAGATTTCGCAGAGTTTGATGATGTGGAGATCCTGAAGGTAGTCGTTTTCAAAAATCACTTTCAGGATCGCTTGATTGCCGACGACGACATCTTGGATCGCCTGAATTTCAGTCGCCACATAGTCCCAATCGCCTCCCAGCGCCTTTCCTATATTGATCACCATGTCGATTTCGGTGCCGCCGGCTTGGGCCGCCGCCTCGGCTTCTTTGACCTTGATCGCCGTGGTGCTGTTGCCATGCGGAAATCCGATGACCGGACAGACGCCGACATCGGTTCCGTCGAGCACTTCCCGGGCAAGCGGAATGGAGTACGGTTTTACGCAGACCGTGGCGACATCGCAACGGACGGCCAGTTCGCATCCCTCGCGGATGTCGTCATCAGTCATCGTGGGATGCAACAGCGAAAGGTCGATCATCTTTGCGATATCCCGAAGGGTGATTGGATGAGTATTCATAGGTTTGTTGATATTATTTTGTGCATTTCATGTTTGCTTCAGATTCGGCGGATTCCGGGCCCCATTGCTCCTTCGCACCGGGGCGGCACCAGAGCGATTCGAAGTAGCGCTTCTCAACTTCGTAAGGGTTCACCTGCTTGTCGGTGCCCTGATCTTTCGGGAGAAGCCCAAACCGCTTCATTTCCCGCAGCCACTGCGGGTTCGGCCGGTAGTTCGGCATGTCGAAGCGGGTGATTTCATCAAGCCGCTTGCCGGTATCGCGGATGCCCGCGAGGATCGCCTGATAATCCGGATCGCCGGTATTGGCAAAAACAGGCGGGCCATCCTTGCCCACGCACGTCCCCAACCCGCCCGCCGCCTTTGCGAGCGGTGCCATGAGCATCAGCGAGAGATCTGGGTGAGTGAGATTAAACACCCGGAAGCGCGAATATTTACTCACCGATAGCCGCTTAAAATCCGGTTCTTCGTATCCAGAGCAACCAATGCCATAAGTAAGCGTCTTCAGGTTATCGACGGCGGAGACAGGAACCGAGCGCACACCGGTGTGGCAGCTCGCGCAGCGCTGGACAACAGCCTTCGACGCGACGCCCACGCTGGGAAGATCCGCAATGTTATTGACAACACTATTCTGAGTGAGCCAACCGATCGAACCGGACGCACCCAGCGAGGCATAGGTGCCGGGATAAACGGCTCCGCTATTAATCCAGAACCGGATCTTCTCAATCTGATCCGGCCGCAGGTGCACGCCGGAATGCGCCGTGCTCTCCTTCTTCACGAGCCGCGGCCACTTCGTCCAATCTTCGGTGAACGTATCGGCCAACACGACATCCTGCCCTTGAAGCTTGGCCATGAGCGGGCTGATCGAGTCGCCCAATGTCTTCGGCGGAAAATTGCTCTTTGCAAGATTCCCGCCGACAAAGACCTGCATGCGGGACATCAGATTGTAATAAGCCATCGAAAACATCGGATTCCTGTCGCCGGTCAGTTCGACCCCTCCCGCACGCTCACGCCCGTTGTGGCATTTGACGCAGTGCTCATCCATGATCGGCTGGATGTCGCGAGGGAAATCGCAGATCTCCGGGATCCCCGCCAAGGGCTGGATTTTGCTGGGCGGACGCAGTACAGCCGCGAGCTTTCCTGGGCGGGACACCGGGGCTTTTCCCCGCTCTTCGTGACAACCCACACAGCTGTTCACCTCGCCCGGCATGACGGCGAGAAAGCTCTGCATCCGTTTGACCGAACGGTTTTGGGCATCGAGCGCCACAAGCTGAATGCTCCGGTTGGCGGGCACTTCGAAATTGGCCGAGCCGTCCGCCTCGACCGGAACCGTCCCAAGAATCCGCTCGAGCGAAAACGTCCCCATAAAGCTGATGGGCGGAGGCATCCCGTCGAAGTTCACCGGCTTGGGCAGCGTTTCCAGAACGAGAAGCTTCTTGATTTCCCCGGGTGCGATTCCATCCATGCGCCGGCCCGTATAGACATTCTGGCAGATCAACTGCCCGGTGGTCTTGCTCAGATCCACTCGCGACGGGATGACCGGCTCACAAGGGCGGCTCATGATCGGCAGCGGATCATGAAGACGAATGCCTGGATCCGGAAATGCGAAGAGCTTCGTCATCTCGCCTTTGCCATCCATGAGCATCAGCTCGTTCTTCTTTCCGACCAGAAAAAGCTCGGAGGAAAACGGGTAGGGTTGGACGCAATCCTTGTCCGTGAACTTGTCTTTGCCCTTCGGAGCATTCCTCTTGCTGATCGTCTTCACAGCGGTTTTGTCATCCGGGCCTTTTTCATTACTCAGGACGCTGACCCTTCCCATGTGATCCTGTGCACCGTGGCCATCGGAAATCGCGGCCACGATGCTCCGCGTGCCGGGAATCGGCTTGGCATCGATCATCAAGGTGCCCGGGTGCATATTCCCGAAATACACCATTTGCCCGGTGCCATCCGGATTCATGATCCAAAGGTGGTGGTAGACCATCTGGCTTCGGTCGATATACTCCCACCGGGTGTAAATGATCCGGCCATCAGGGAGCACGGCAGGCGAGTTGTCCTGCTCGATGTTTCCCGAAACCGAGACGATATTTTTCCCATTGCCGTCGCTGCGGAAGATCGTTGCGACCTGCGAGTTCATGCAGTTGACCCAACGCTTTGAGCGGGTGGATACAAAAAGAATGCCGCCGTCGGGAAGATAGCACGGCTCGATGTCATCCCACGGGCCGAAGGTGATCTGGCGGACGTCCTTGCCATCGCTCGCGCATTCGAAGAGATGAAAGAAATCTCCGCCGCCCTTCCGCCAGGAAAAGAGGATGCGCCGACCATCGTAGGAAACCGCCGCATCGCGGATCGCCCCATCCAAATCCTCAATCAACGTCGTGCATTTCCCATCCTTCAAATCGAGTTTGCACAGGCGTCCCCTCTTGCCCGAGAGCTTCCGATTTTCATCCGATCCCCAATACCCAAAATTGGCATACCAATGTCCGTCGCCGCTCGCGCTGCGCGTGGTAAACACAATCTCCCGGGGAGCTCCCGGCAGATCGACCGGGAACTTCGCCTCCGCGGATTCCGCCGGCCGCTGCACCGTCCCCGCCCCCTGCGGCACCCATTTTGGAGCCGCTGCCACGCCATGTCCCAATGGCAAATCCTTCATCGTGGCATCGCTTTTCCAAACGATGCGGGGCTGCGCCTCGCGGGTCACCCGAAAGAGCGGCGTTTTCCCTCCCGCGTTACAGACCAGCAGATCCCCGTTGCCGAGAACCTGAAAACCGGCAAACCAGCGCACGCCCAGCTCCGGCACATCCGTATCCTTCAACTGCCATACCACTTGATCCTTCGCATCCAGCTCTACGATCGCTGTCTTGCCGCTGACCAGGGTGTTCCCGTTCGCCAGACGCTTGACGGAAAACGGCACGAACGGCACCGCCATCTCCCGCACCAGCACGCCTTCGGACGTATATTCCCGAACAGCACGTGCCGACTCCTCGGCCACCAAAATTGTCCCCGACGGGGTCGCGCGCACGTGGCGCATGCAGGAATGGCCCGGTTTATTTTTCACAGGAAAGCTCTTCACGACCTCCCCTTTGGCATTCACAAAAAGAATGCGCCCCTGGCCGGCGGCCCCCACAACCGTCAGCCCATTATCGAGCCGGGCGCAGGAAAAAACCTGACCGGTCGTCTGAAAGCGGAAGACGGTTTCCCCCTTGGGCGTAATCTCCCTGACCCCGCTCGCGTTGTCCTGCCGACCGCTGTTGTAGTTGTCATTGTAGGAAAAAAGGATGTTCCCGTTGGGCAGAAGAACGACATCCCTCACCATTTCCGCAGGGTATTCCCAGGTGCGCTGACCCTCCTTATTGTAATACTGGATGCACTTGGCTCCCTCGGCCGCATAAAGCAGAGGCACGGACGCGTTGGGAGGCGCCGTCGCGGCAAGCGTTTTGCTTGGCTCGGCCGCCGAAACGGCAAGGAGACCGGCAACCCATAGTCCGACCATTGCCAAGCAGGGGGAAATTCGGATCATAATGTTTAGGCTTACAGCTTAGCTTTTGTCGACGGAATCAAATCCCAGACGCTTTGAGATTTTTAGGGCATGCGCTTTAATAATCTCGGCCAACAGGGGAAAGTCCTCTTCCGGCAAACTTTCCACAAAACAGGTCACGGTGAGTGCGGCCACACAAATCCCGTTCCTGTCGAAGATCGGGGCGCTGACGCAATGGGAACCGTAAATACCTTCGCTGCGATCCACGGCATAGCCTCGACGAACAGACTCCTCCACTTCCTTCATCAACTCCTCTTTGGAAACGATGGTGGTTGCAGTATACCTCTTCAGCTTCAGGGACGCCAGCAGGCGTTTGCGCTCGTTCACGGGCAGATAGCCCAGATGCAGCTTGCCCGGCGCAGTGCAATGCAGATCAAACCGCGATCCCGGCTCGATCGAAAGCCGGACACTCTGGCGGGCCAACATCTGCTCCAGGTTCACGCCCTGACCATCAACCAGAGTGCTGAGCAACACAGTTCCCGACACCGAGTCGCGCAGCTCACGCATCGCATCAAGGGCCACCTCGACGAGATTGAGTTCGCAAACGATGGAGCTCCCGATGGAAAGCAGCTTTCGGGTCAGTTTGAACGCCTTCGACTTGTCGTCCAAGCTCAGATACCCCCGATCCACAAACGTCGCCAAAATCCTCCCCATGCTGTTTCGGGGAATTTCCAACGAGTCGGCAATCTCGCTCGCAATGAGACCATTTGGGTGCTTGCCCAAAAGCTCCAGCACCGACAATCCCCGATCCAGATTGGGAGTCATCATCGACGACTCGCTCTCCTGTCGCGAGAGATCTTTGTTATTTTTCAATTTTAGACCCATCGGGATTCTGCTTTGGCGATTTCAATTTTATTTCAGAAAGGCGGAGCGTTCCATCCGTGGAATACATTCCAACATACGCGCAACCTTGCGTCAATATGCTTTGACGGCCCGAAGACCGGAAACTATTTTCCTTCGCGATTCCATGAAACAATTTATTTTTCTCCCTCTCGCCGCATTTCTTGTGCTCACCGCCCACGCTGAAGCTCCCGCCGTCACCCCGCTCTGGAGCACCGCCGCCCCCGGCGCACTGGGCACGGCACCAACGGACATCCCGACCCTGACCGCGTATTTCCCCGCAGCCGACAAGGCAACCGGCGCGGCCATGGTCATCTGCCCCGGCGGCGGATATGGGGCCTTGGCCCCGCACGAAGGCGAGGGATACGCCAAATGGCTCAATGAAAATGGCGTCACGGCCTTTGTGCTGAAATACCGCCTGGGCTCAAGCGGCTACCACCATCCGGCCATGCTCCAAGATGCCGCCCGCGCCTTACGCACAGTTCGCGCAAATGCCGAAAAATGGCACCTGGATCCCCAGAAGATCGGTATCATGGGCTCCTCCGCAGGCGGCCACCTCGCCTCCACTCTTCTGACCCATTTTGACGCCGGCAATCCCGAGGCGAGCGATCCGATTGACCGCGTCAGCAGCCGCCCCGATCTCGGCATTCTCTGCTATGCAGTCATTACCATGGGACTGAACACTCACTCGGGCTCGAAAACCAATCTGCTGGGCAAAAATCCGACCCCCGATCTGATCGAACTTCTCTCCAATGAAAAGCAGGTCACCAAAGACACCCCGCCTGTCTTCATCTGGCACACTTGGGAAGATAAAGGAGTGAAGGCGGAAAACGCCCTCGATTTCGCCAAGGCGCTCCGTGAAAACAACGTTCCGTTCGACCTTCACATCTACCAAAAAGGCCCGCACGGGATAGGGCTCGGCGGCGGACGCCAGCACTTGGAAATCCGTCACCCCTGGACCCAAGACTGCCTCTACTGGCTGCGGGCACAGGGCTTCGTCAAGTGACGGATCACGCTTCGAAAGTCAAAAAGCCGGTGCGCTTCAAGGGGGGGCTGGGTATCGGCCGCGCCGGATTCCATGAACTGTGTGGTCTGCGGGAATTTGTCTCGCGCAATCAATAACGGCGGCAACGCGGCTTGTTCTATTGGCCTCGGCGCGCCGGGAAACGGAATTCTTTTCATTTCGTATCCGCTCGGGTAGGAATGATCCGGACGGACAACTTCGTCCCGAACAACTCCAACTCCCATGAAACCTATTTCCACTCTTTTTTCCTTCCTTATTCTGCTGCTCGTCGTGGCGGGATTTGTGTATCTGGGCAATTCGCGCAACGTCCGGGCCTCGGCCGGCTACGCCAGCTATGTTTATTCCAAGCCGATCTTCGGCCGCAGCACGTTCAAAGTCGTGCTCATCGGCCCGGCTTCGACCGGGCTCCGCTGGCGGCTGAGCGGGCAGAGCGTCTCGATCACCCCCTACACCTACAGCGAGAAATTCGACGGCAACGACGCGATTCTCGCCAAAGACAAACTCCCGCTCAGCAGCCAGGCCCACATCGTCTGGCGGCTCAAGCCCGACGAGGCTTCGGTGAGGCGCTTCATGGAGGAATTCGGCGGATGGGAAAACACGGGCGAACCGGATGCGATCGCCAAGCAGGCCTACTCCCAATTCATCCAGGAACCGTTCCGGACAACCACGCGCTCGGTCATCGCAAAATACAACGGGCTCGACGTCAACGAATCGCTTCCCGAGATTTCGACGTCCGTCGGCAACAGCATGAAGGAACTGCTTGCAAAGACGCCGTTCGAGGTTCTGTCCGTCGTCATGGGCAACGCCGCGCCGCCCCAGCAGGTCGTCACCGCGATCGCCACCAAGGTTGCCTTGAACCAGACGCTCGAGCAGAAATCGATCGAGGAACTTATCGCCGCCAAAAGCATCGAAATCGAACGCAAAAACGGCCAGGCCGCCGGGGCCAAGGCCGCCGCCGAGGCTGTCGAGCGGGCGAAGGCGATCACCTCGATCAACTCCGCCCTCACCCCCGCCTACATCCAATACCTCGGTGTCGAAAATATCCGCGGCGCGGATCGGGTGTATGTTCCGTTCGGAGTCACTTCCCCGCAACTCATCCTGCCGGCGAACAAATAAGACCAAACGCGGGATCGCTTCATCCCCCGCGCACGCCGTCGGCCATGAATCTCTGCGCGAGAGGCATCCGGCGGCCGATGCCGAACGCGCGTCCCGTCACCTTGATGCCGGGCGCGGCCTGCTCGCGCTTGTATTCGTTGAGGTCAACGCGGCGGATGACCCAGCGCACGGTGACGGGATCGAACCCCTGCGCGATGATGGCGGACGTGCCGAGATTATCCTCAATGTAAAGGCGCAGGATTTCATCGAGAATTTCATAGGGGGGAAGGGTGTCCTGATCGGTCTGATCCGGACGGAGTTCGGCGCTGGGGGGCTTTTCGATCGTGCGGCGCGGAATGATGTCGCGGCGGGCCTCGCGGTTGAGAAATTTCGCAAGACGATAGACCATCGTTTTCGGAATGTCGGAAATGACGGAGAGCCCGCCGCACATATCGCCGTAGAGCGTGCAATAGCCGACCGCGAGCTCGCTTTTGTTTCCCGTGGTGAGCAGGAGGTGGCCGAACTTGTTCGAGAGCGACATGAGCGTGAGTCCGCGCAGACGGGCCTGCATGTTTTCTTCCGTGATGTCCTCCGCCAAGCCGGCAAAGGCGTCGCACATCTGGAGCTTCATCGCGTCGAAGCTGTTCGAGATCGGGATTTGCAGGCAGGTCATTCCGAGATTTCCGGCCAGAGCCAGGGCATCCTCCACGCTGTGGCCGGAGGAAAATGGCGACGGCATGGCGACGCCGGTGACGTTCTTCGCGCCGAGCGCGGCCACGGCAAGACAGGCCACAACCGCGCTGTCGATGCCGCCGCTCAGCCCGAGCACGGCGGTCTGGAACCCGCACTTGGCCATGTAGTCGCGCATGCCGAGAACCAATGCGTCGCGCAGATCGGCCATGTCCGGACGCGCATCCGCGCGGGCAATCCAGGGAACGAGGGATTCCACATTGCCGACGGAATCCCGGAAGGCGACCTCGTGGTTCATGTCGCCGATATCAAGAAGGAAGGTGCCTTCGCGAAATCCCGGCGCGGCGATCCAGAGCGCGCCTTCAGCGGTCACGGCCAGCGAGTGTCCGTCGAAGACGAGTTGGTCATTTCCTCCGACGGCATTGCAGTAAAAAAAAGGAACCCGGTGCTTGCCGGCCTGCTCGCGGATCATGGCGGCCCTCAGCGCCGGCTTGCCGAACTGGAACGGGGAGGCGCTCAGGTTCAGGATCGCGCCGGCCCCCGCCGCAACAAGATCATGCACGGGATCGCGCAGATAGAGACCGCGGGGCAAGAAATCGCGCGTCCAGATGTCTTCGCAAATCGTGATGCCGAGCCGACGCCCGCCGATATCGACCGGCGCGACCACCGGACCCGGCTCAAAATACCGGGCCTCGTCGAAGACGTCATAAGTCGGGAGCAGCGACTTGAAGACCTTGCGGATCGGCTTGCCGGCCTCCAACACGGCGGCCGCATTGAAGAACGGCCTTCCGTCCGGCGAGGGGTTCACATCCACGTGCCCGATGATCCAGGCCGCGCGGCCCACGCGGCTGTGGAGGTCATCCAGCAGCCGCAGATTGCCGGGAACAAAGTCCGACTTGAAAAGCAAATCCTGCGGGGGATATCCCGTGAGCGCGAGTTCGGGGGTCAGGATGATCTCCGCCCCGCGCCGCTCCAAATCGGCGCAGGCCCCGATGATCTTCCGCGCATTGCCCGTGAAATCGCCGACAGTCGTGTTGATCTGAGCAAATCCGATTTTCATAGTTCTTACCAAAACCCCCATTGACCGGTGGACATAATGTAGATGCCAAGGCACAAGTTTGTAACGGCGTGGGCGATGACGCAAGCCGACAGGCTCTTTGTGCGGACGGCCAGGCCATTGTAGATCAGGCCGGTCAGAAACGCGGCCGGCCAGTCGGTCGGCGCGTGGACCAGCATGAAAAGCCCGGCCACACCAAAAAAGGACAGCGGACGAAATGTCCCGAACCCCACCGCCAGAAAATCCTCGGCGATCAGATAACGCATCAAAAACCCGCGCCAGAAAATTTCCTCAAGCAGCGGCACAACCACGACCAGCCGCGCAAAGCGGGCAAAAACAGTCGTCCAATACAAAAACGGACTGCCCGAAAACACGGTCGGATCAAATCCTTCCAGCCGCGGCGCGGCACCGAACAGCATCCGGGGCGAAATCCAGATCCCCAGTGCAAGCAGCCCCCCGGCTACCGCCATCAGCCACGAAGCCCGGACGCCGAAATCATATTGCCGCCGAAAATAAACCAGCGCCGCACCGCAGGCGATGGTCTGGAGCGGATAAACCCAATACTCGGGATGCCGCAACAGCAGGGCCTCCGAACCGCTTCCGACCGACCGCACCGCCTCTGCCAAAGCAAGTCCCGCCATGAAAACGGCAAACGGAACAACATAGGCAAAAAGCGCGCGGCGGCGATCGGGGATTGCGGTCACGTCGCCTTTCTACCGAATCGCTCGCAGGGTGGAAATACTTTTGCTTTCCGCCGGATGCCCGATCTGGTAAGGCTCGTCCCCGTGACGAATAACCCCGTCTATCTTTTTTTTCATTCCCCGAGGAATCTCGGCCCCCTCGTCCTCCGCATGACCCTTGCCGGATTTTTTTTCTTTCACGGGGCGCAGCGCGTTCTGGGTTGGTTCGGCGGGGCGGGATGGAACGAAACGCTCCATTTCTGGACGTCTTCGAATGGACTGGGCTGGCCCTCCCTTCTTGTCGCTCTTTTCCTCGCCGGCGAACTCCTTGTCAGCATTTCCCTGTTCCTCGGGCTTTTCACCCGTCTCGCGGGCCTTGCCGTGGCGGGAATCATGTCCGGAAAAATTGCCATTCTGGCGCAGCATGGGCCGGGGTTCGCTTCGCTGGAGCTGCCAATTCTGCTTTGGGCGGCGGGCCTGGCGCTCCTTTGTCTGGGCGGCGGGGCCTTGTCCACCGACCGGGCGATCAGCGAAAACCTTCTCCCGGTCGTTGGGTAAGGTCATCATGCGGCCCGTTTCGCGCATTGTCGCGGGCGCCTTTGCTGCCTGCACCTTCAGCGCCGGCTTTTACGTTCTCACCGCGATTCTCCTCCGGCGCTGGTTGCGGGCGTCCCCGATCCCCCGCCGCGACGGATTCGAACCGGTCACCTTCTTCCGCCCGATCAAATCCGGCGAGCCGCATCTCGATGAAGACCTCGCGCGCTTTCTCGGGGGATTGGAACCGGGAGATCAGGTGCTCATCGGCACGGACAATGAAAAAGATCTCGGCCTCTGCAAGACCCTCGTCGCGAAATGTGCCGTGCCGGATGCCACCTGCCTGCACTGCGTCCCCGACCTCCACGAAAATCCGAAAGTGAGCAAGCTGGCGCGGATGGAATCGCTCGCACGGCACGAACGCTGGATCATTCTCGACAGCGACACCCGGCCCGACCGTCTCTTTTTACAGGGTTTCCGCTCGGAATGGGAAGCCTCCGGAGCCGACGCCCTTTCCTCGCCCTATGCTTTTTCAGATTGGGAAACGCGGGCCGCGCGACTCGATGCCATCGGAACCTCGCTTTCGCTCTGGCCCGGTGCGGCGCTTCTCCGCGCGGTCGGCCGTGTGGATTTCCTGACCGGAGCCTGCATGGGAATCAAGGCTCCGTTCCTGCGATCCCGGGGAGGCTGGAGAATTTTGGGCTCCGCGCTCGCCGATGATTACGAACTCGGCCGCCTTGTCCGCCAAGCCGGCGGCCGCATTCACCTCGCCTCCACCTGTCTTTCCCTCCGCGCTGGAAAAATGGATGCGAGCGCATGGTTTTTCCACCAGCACCGAACCTTTGCGACCTTCCGGATCTGCAATCCCTGGGGAAGCCTCGGACTCCCGCTCACCCACGGCGTCGCGGTCTCATTCGTCCTCGCGCTCGGCAAACCCCGTTCTCTTTTCCGATGGGCATTTCATGCCCTCCTTCTTGCCCTGCGCATGGCGTGCGGCAACTCTCTGCCGTCCGCCGCCCCGCGCCCCCGCCCCGCATGCGTGTGGCTCGTCAGCCTTCTCGAACCGGTCTTCTGGCTCTCGTCCTGGCTCTTCCCCCGCGTCCGCTGGGGAGGGAAAAATTGGAACCGGCCGAAAAAAATCCCGATTGCCCCGCGCCGCATCGCCCCGTAATCTTCGCCTTTCTTCGCGGGTATAGCTTAAAGGTAAAGTTCCTGCCTTCCAAGCAGGCCATGAGGGTTCGATTCCCTCTACCCGCTCTCTTCTTAACACTCGGAAATCCTCTCGCGCGGTCGCGCCGGAACGGCTATACCGTCATCCCGTGCAGTGGGTCGCCCCGTAATTTCTGCCCGACCTCCTCGCGCTGACTCCATGTTCGAACAAGCCTTCAAAAATATTGATGATGTCCTCTGGAAAGATGCCGGTTGCACCAGCGAACTCGACTACACGGAGCAGACCTCGTGGCTTCTCTTCCTGAAATACCTCGACGCTCTCGAACACGACAAGGCCACCGAAGCCGCGCTCGACGGCAAGAAATACTCCCACATCCTCGACGCTCCCTACCGCTGGGATTCGTGGGCCGCGCCCAAGGGCCCTTCGACGGGCTCAGGGCAGGCAAGTGGCACCGTGAGCCAGTCGAACCGGATCGACCACAATACCGCCCAGACCGGCGACGACCTCCTCGCCTTCGTCAACCAGAAACTCTTCCCCTACCTGCACGGCTTCAAGGCCAAGGCCACCGGGCCGAACACCATCGAATACAAGATCGGCGAAATTTTCGGCGAGATAAAGAACCGCATCCAGAGCGGCTACAACCTGCGCGAGATCATCGACCACATCGACGAACTCCGCTTCCAGTCCCAGACCGAGAAACACGAACTCTCGCACCTCTACGAGGCCAAGATCAAAAACATGGGCAACGCCGGGCGCAACGGCGGCGAGTATTACACCCCGCGCCCGCTCATCCGCGCCATCGTGCAGGTCGTCAAACCGCAGATCGGCGAAACCGTCTACGATGCGGCGGTCGGATCGGCGGGTTTCTTGTGCGAGGCTTTCGAGTTCATGAAGTCGAAGGGCGGACTCAAGACCAAAGACCTCGAAACCCTCCAGTCCCGCACGTTCTGCGGGAAGGAAAAGAAGTCCCTCGCCTACGTCATCGGCATCATGAACATGATCCTGCACGGAATCGAGGCACCGAACATCATCCACACGAACACCCTCACGGAAAACCTCGCCGATATTCAGGAACGCGACCGCTACGACGTGGTGCTTGCAAATCCTCCCTTCGGCGGCAAGGAACGTCCCGAGGTGCAGCAGAACTTCCCCATCCGCACGGGCGAGACCGCGTTCCTGTTCCTCCAGCACTTCATCAAAAGCCTCAAGGCAGGCGGACGGGGCGGTGTGGTCATCAAGAACACGTTTCTTTCAAACGCCGACAACGCCTCCGTGAGCCTGCGGAAACTTCTTCTGGAAAGCTGCAATCTTCACACTGTCCTCGACTGCCCCGGCGGCACGTTCTTGGGCGCGGGCGTGAAAACCGTGGTGCTCTTCTTTGAGAAAGGAACAAGCACCCGTAAGGTGTGGTTCTACCAACTGGAACCCGGCCGCAACATGGGGAAGACGAACCCACTCAACGACGCAGACCTCGCCGAGTTCATCGAGTTGCAGAAGACGTTCGCCGATTCGCCGAAAAGCTGGAGCGTGGATGTCGCGGGCATCGACAAGGCGACCTTCGACCTCTCGGTGAAAAACCCGGACGGCGGCGAGGAAATCACCCACCGCAGCCCGGTGGAGATCATGGACGAGATCGCCACGCTGGATTCCGAGAGCGCGGAGGTGCTGGCTGGGATCAGGAAGTTGCTATGAAGAAAGACGGGAGAAATGAGAATAATGAGAGCGATGGGAAACATGACTCCCGTGCTTCCCCTTCCTCCCATCCTATCATCCCGCCCCGCGGCGATTACCAGACTCTTCTCTCCTTTCAAAAAGCCGAGGTCATCTACGACCTCACCTTCCGCTTTGCCCACCAGTATCTCGCCAAAGGCGACAGAACCATCGACCAGATGATCCAGTCCGCGCGCTCCGGCAAACAGAACATCCTCGAAGGCAGCAAGGCCGCCCTCACCTCCAAGGAAACCGAGATCAAGCTCACCAATGTTGGCCGCGCCAGCCTCGAGGAGCTCCTGGCCGACTACCGCGACTTCCTCCGCGTGCGCGACCACGCCATCTGGGACAAGGACTCCAAGGAAGCCCTCTTTGTCCGGCGCTTCGGTCGCAAGACCCCGCACACCTTTGAACTTTACCGCGAGTTCGTGGACACCCGCCCGCCCGAGGTGATCGCCAACATCGCCATCTGCCTGATCCACCAGACAAACTACCTGCTCGACCAACAACTCCGCCGGCTGGAAAAAGATTTTCTCGAACAGGGCGGCCTCCGCGAGCGGATGTTCAAGGCGCGTCTTGCCAGCAGAAATGGGAATAAGAGGAGTAATGAGAAATATGGGACTCAAAAAAATCCATAATTCCCATGCTTCCCCTCTCACCCACACCTCCCATCTCCCTGCCGGGCGCGGAAGTGCCGGGGCACACCAAGCAGACCCTGGGCAAAACCGAAGGGGCGCTGCTGTGAAGAAGGGGTGGCAGACGAAGACGCTGGGGGATGTTGCCGCGGTCGGTGCCGGAAATTCTGCTCCGCAAGATGAAGCGCTATTCAAGGACGGAACAATTCCGTTCTTCCGCACGGCGGATGCAGGACGTGTCCGATTCGGTGACATTCTTGAAGCCGCCGACTATTTGAACGACAACGGTGCAAAGGGACTTCGCCGTTTCGCTCCGGGAACGATTCTATTTCCGAAAAGCGGTGCATCCACATTTCTAAATCACCGCGTCCTGCTCGGAGTTGAAGGCTGCGTTTCGAGTCACCTTGCGACCATCGTGGCTGATAAAAAGCAGGCGCATCCGAGATTCCTGCTCTATTTCCTGTCCACCATCGCGGCACAAGACCTCGTTCAAGACCATGCCTATCCGTCGCTGAATTTGCCAACAATCGCAGGGATTGAAGTTCACTTGCCGCCGCTGGCCGAACAGCAGCGGATCGTCGGCATGCTCGACGAAGCGTTTGCGGGCCTCGCCACCGCCAAAGCCAACGCCGAAAAGAACCTCCAAAACGCCCGCGCCCTCTTCGAAAGCCACCTCCAATCCGTCTTCACCCAGGGGTCCCAGAGCGCCGCCGAAGGGCGCGGCCCGGGGTGGGTGGAATCGACCATCGGCGCGGAAATAAAGTTCATCGACTATCGCGGTAAGACGCCGGTGAAGACTGCGAGTGGCGTCCGCTTGATCACGGCCAAGAATGTGAAGATGGGCTACCTCCAAGAGACGCCAATGGAGTTCATCGCTGCCGCAAGTTACAAAGGCTGGATGACTCGCGGCATTCCGCAGAACGGCGACGTGCTGTTCACGACTGAAGCACCGCTCGCGAACGTGGCCCAACTCGACACCGACGAAAAGGTCGCTTTCGCCCAACGCATCATCATCATGCAGCCCAACGCGGCGAAGCTCGACAGCACGTTCTTGAAATATCTCCTGCTTTCCCAGCCAGTGCAGCAACGCATCCGTACCAAAGGAACGGGCGCAACGGTGCAAGGCATCAAGGCGAGTCTCCTCAAGCTGATTGAGATTTCGTTTCCAAAGTCGCTCGCCACTCAAGAGGAGATTGTCAGCAAACTCGACTCCCTCCGCGAACAAACCCAACGCCTCGCCCGCCTCTACGAGCGGAAGCACGCCGCGCTGGAGGCGTTGAAGAAGTCGCTGCTGCACCAAGCCTTCACCGGAGAGCTCTGAATATGTCCCTGCAGACGACATATCCGAAAAACATGGTGCAAAAATCAAAAACCATCGACATGTCGCTGCTGACGTGTAAAGAAAAACCGTTTTTCTTTACATGATAAGAATAACGCGCTAAGAAAACAGCGCTTTTCTTTACATGACAAAGCTCCCGCCACTCCCTTTGACCGACCTCGCTTCGTTGGATACCCGCGAGGTCTGGGCGGCATTGACGGAGGCGCACCGGCACCTGGCGGAGTTGAAAGGGCTGTGCGAATCGCTTCCCAATCAGGGGATCCTGCTGGACACGCTGGGCATCCAGGAGGCGAAGGACAGCTCGGAGATCGAGAACATCATCACCACTCATGACGAGCTACCCGCTTCGACGCCAAACAGAAGGTCTTCCTCGCCTTCGTTCTCCAGCACTACATCGCCGAAGGAGTCGAAGAACTCGCCCAAGACAAACTCACCCCTCTCCTTCGCCTGAAATACCACGACTCCATCGCCGCCGCCGTCAGCGACCTCGGCGAAAACATTGGAGAGGTCTTCATCGGATTTCAGAAATACCTCTACGAGCGCACCTCATGATTCATGCCAGCTTTGCTTAAAAAAATGGCGAAACGGGGTAACTCTGCGAGGAATTAACTCCCATTAATAGCCGAAAATTAGCCCTGTGCTGGGCAACGCGAAGATTCCCGGGAAAGCAAGTCTTGCGGAATGATTTGGACGTTCAAAAGGTCGGCGATGGGCATGGATTGGGGAACCAGACTGTTCTTTCCTCACACCCGTATCGAGAAAAAACCTCTGTTCGCAGCGCAGAACAATTGCGGGGCCTCGCCATCCCGACACACCACAGGAGTGCCGGGCGGCGCGGAGACGGACGTCCGGAGGAAGCCCGAAGGAGCCGGCGCACGGGAACGCAATGGATCAAACTCGTGGGAGCGAGCGGGTCAAAGGTTCGCCCTTGTTGCCGTTACGCGCGGATCAGGGAACCCACTTGCCGATTGACGGTTTCACAGCCCGGAGGCTGTTCCCTCGAAGATGCCGGGGATGATGACGACATCGGGATTGTAGATCTGGAGAGCTTTGGGGGACTTGATCGGGGGCATGGTCGATGTGTCGATCTGGAAAAGGGGGTAGGCCAATCCGCTGCCATCTTTGCGACGGCCATATTTTACGCCTCGTTCCTCGAAGAAAAGGAACGCGGAGAAGAAGCCGCCGCAGTCCCCGATGACGACTTCGATTTCATAGAGCGACCCTTGGTTGACGCGGAACCATTTGCCGGCCATGAGTTGCCAGTAGGCGGCACAGGTGATCCCCAATTTTTCCGGTGGGGAGCTTTTCGCTCTGGGATCGATGGATCTTGTTCCTGCGCCATTGCTGCCGTCGAAGATGTTCTGTTTGTTCAGGCGCACCACAAGAACGTTGTCCCCGCACCCGACAAAGCGGAACTCCCCATCCCGGCGGGCACGAAACCGGCCCTTGTAGTGAACCAGCCAGCGGTCGCCTTTGACCACATCATCGACGCCGAAGGCCTTGGGTGCTTCTTCCGATCTGTCAACAGGCACATAGACCCGAGGGGAGTAAAGTGGCGTATCTGAGTGATAGTATTTCCCTTCCAGATATTTCGGATCCCAATTTTTATTGAGGACAAAATTCTGAACCTCCTTCCAGTAGTTCGCGCCGGCACCCGGGTTCCCATTACCAATATCCGTGGGTTTTCGATCCGGAGTTTGTTTGAGGTCGTAAAAAATTCCCTTGAGGAGATTGCCTTGGTTGCCTCCACGCAGCCCGAAAAAGGTGATCTTCGAGAACCCACCTTTTCCACCACCGCCACCACCGCCGCCACCTCCGTTGAGCCCGCCGACGGAACCGAACCCGCCGGATCCCACCGCGCCAGCGATCGCCGGCCCCATGTTCATCGGGATGCTTGGCATTTCGGGCAGGGCGACTTTGGCGATACTGCTTGTGGTCGTGATCCGTTTGTTCGGGGCGGGTGCGGTTATCGTCTTGAGTTTCACCTTGTGCTGCACCTCGGATTTCGGCCCGGGATCCCCGCCGCCGAAAGAAATTTTTCTTTCTTCGGTGATCTGGCTCACGACGAGGTAGGCACCGACAAGCAGAATGACCGCATGGATGCCGATGCTCAGAAGCAGGCTTCCGCCGCTGGCTTTGCGGTAGGCAAGCAGAAAGCGCCTGAAAAGCGGGGGCTTCTCCCGGATGGGCGCGGCTTCCGCAGGTGCGACGGGCGATGAAGGGGGGGCGTTCATTTTCTGGGGGATGCGGTGGAGGGCAAGGTATTTGCAGGACATGGAAAGGGAAGGAAAATTCCGAGGCCCCGGGACGAGATTTTTCGGCGGATCCGCCTGAAACAACACGCGGGCCGGGTGGGATTCGCAGGAGGAAGCGTCTCGAACGTGCTTTTGGTGTGTCTGCCATTGATTGATCGCTTGCTCTTGGCCTGCGGGGTGGTATAACGGGCCCATGTTGGATTTTGCAAAACGCCCTGCCTTGAACGGGCGATTCTGGAGGCTCGGGATTGTCCCGATGGGCCTTCTTTTGTCCGCCGACTAACCAACCCCGAGGCAGAGCCGATCCCGGCGAAGGAGGCTTGCCCGCCCTCCGACCGATTCTTTGCCGCATCCATCAATCCACACTATGTCCGACCAAGTCCTCATCTTCGACACGACGCTGCGCGACGGCGAGCAATGCCCGGGCGCCAGCATGAACCTGCGGGAAAAAATGGAAGTCGCCCGCCAGCTTGCGCGTGTGAACGCGGACATTATCGAGGCGGGATTTCCAGTGATCAGCGACGGGGACTTCGAGGCGGTGCGGACGATCGCGACCGAGATCAAGGGACCGGTCATCTGCGGCCTTGCCCGCTGCGTCGCGAAGGACATCGAGGCCGCCGCCGCTGCCGTCAAGCCGGCCGGCGAGCGCGGGAGGATCCACGTTTTCCTGGCCACCTCCGCCATCCACCGCGAATTCAAACTCAAGAAGGCCGAAGAGGAAATCATCCGCCTCACCCGCGAGGGAGTCCGCCTCGCCAAGACGCACACCCGCGATGTCGAGTTTTCGCCGGAAGACGGATCGCGCACCGAGCCGGAATTTCTGGCGCGTGTCGTGCAGGCGGCGATTGAGTCCGGGGCGACGACGATCAATATCCCCGACACCGTCGGATTCGCGGTTCCCGAGCACTACGCGGGTCTGATCACCTTCCTGCGCTCGCAGGTCAAAAATATCGGCGATGTGATTTTGAGCGTCCATTGCCACGACGATCTCGGGCTGGCGGTGGCGAACTCGCTGGCGGCCGTGAAGGCGGGGGCGCGGCAGGTCGAGGGGACGTTCAACGGGATCGGCGAACGCGCGGGCAACTGCGCGCTCGAGGAAGTGATCATGGCGATCAAGACGCGGGCGGATTATTTCACCGGCCTGCACACGAACGCGGTCACGCGGGAAATTCTCAAAACCTCGCGCATCATCAGCCGCATGAGCGGGCTCCACGTCGCCCGCAGCAAGGCGATTGTCGGGGAAAATGCGTTTGCCCACAGCTCGGGAATCCACCAGGACGGCATCCTCAAAAAGCGCGAAACCTACGAGATCATGGATCCGCAGGACGTCGGCTGGGGGGGCACCGAACTGCCGCTCACCAAGCACAGCGGCCGCCATGCCATGCTCGCCCGCCTGGAGCATCTGGGATTCCGCCTCAGCGAGCAGGAGATCGCGGCCGTCTTCGGCCGGTTCAAAGAGGTCGGGGACAAAAAGAAATTTGTTTATGACGACGATCTGGCCGCCCTGGTCGAGGATTCGATGGCGGTGGCCGATGAGACGTTCGCGCTCGACTACATCCATGTGACGAGCGGCTCGACCACGATCCCCACCGCCACCGTCCGGCTCAAGCGGGGCGACGAAACGTTCCAGGATTCCAGCCCCGGCAACGGCGCGGTCGATGCCGCGATGCAGGCGATCGACCGCATCGCCAACCGCAAAGGCCATCTGGCCGAATACCATGTCGATGCCGTCACGCAGGGCCGCGACTCCCTCGGAGAGGTCACGCTCAAGGTGGATTTCGGCGACGGGGAACTGATCACGGGCAAGGGCGCAAGCACCGATGTCATCGAGGCCAGCGCCCGCGCCTACGTGAACGCGGTCAACCGCAAGGAACTCGCGCGAGGCCGCCATTCGAAAATTCCGGCCGCCGCGATCTGAACGATCAGGATTGCGGCGTTGACAGAAGAGAGCGGCTTTGTAGCGTCGTGTTTGGTTTCTCATGGAGAGTCTTCAATATGACAGGCAGGAGCGGTTTGTGTCGCATGCGCCGGGCTATTGGCCGGAGGAAAATCCCGGTGAGTGGGACGACTGGCACTGGCAGCTTCGGAACAGGGTGACCACGCTCTCCGGGCTTGAGTCGCGGCTGAACCTCACCAACGCGGAGCGGGGCGGCGTTCTTCTCGCCGGAACCAAGCTGGCACTGGCCGTCACGCCTCATTACTTCAACCTGATCGAACGGAGCAATCCGGCCTGCCCGATCCGCAGGCAGGTCATTCCGCGGATTGAGGAAGGTTACGACTCTCCCTACGACCTGGCGGATCCCTGCGGCGAGGATGCGGCGATGCCGGTACCGGGGCTGGTCCACCGCTACCCGGACCGCGTGCTTTTTCTCGTGACCGACCGCTGCGCCTCATATTGCCGCTACTGCACCCGGAGCCGGGTCGTGAGCGGGGTGGGGGAACAGGAACTGCATACCGATTTCGAAGAGGCCTTCGCCTATCTGGAAAAAAACCGCCAGGTGCGCGACGTCTTGCTATCGGGGGGGGATGCCCTTCTCCTCTCCGACAACAAGCTCGAAGACATCCTTCGCCGACTGCGCCGGATCCCGCACATCGAGTTCCTGCGCATCGGAACCAGGGTTCCGATTTTTCTCCCGCAGCGGATTACGCCGGCTCTCTGCGCGATGCTCAAAAAGTATCACCCGCTCTGGATGAGCGTGCATGTCAACCATCCCCGCGAACTCACGCTCGAAGTGCGCGCCGCGCTGGGACGCCTCGCCGACAGCGGGATTCCGCTCGGGAACCAGAGTGTCCTGCTCGCGGGAGTGAACGACAACGCGCAGACGATGAAGGAACTCGTCCACAAACTTCTCCAGTGCCGCGTGCGTCCGTATTACCTTTACCAGTGCGATCTCATTCTGGGTTCCTCGCACCTCCGCACCTCCGTCGCCAAAGGGATCGAGATCATCGAGGCCCTGCGCGGATTTACCACCGGATACGCGATCCCCCAATTTGTGATCGACGCGCCCGGCGGCGGTGGGAAAGTGCCCGTGAGCCCCGGCTACGTGCTCTCCCACGACCACGACAAAGTTGTCGTCCGCAACTTCGAAGGCCGTGTCTTCGAGTATCCCGAACCCGGCGCCCTCCGGCTCGCAAACCACCACTTCGGCTCGGATCTTTGTACGGTATGAGTCCCTCTTTTGGAACTGTCCGGCCGACCGGAGAGGCTGGTTCTTGCTGCGGGAAAATCAATTGCCGGCGGCGGGACTCGAACCCGCACACCCCTTTCGGGATAAGGGATTTTAAGTCCCTTGCGTCTGCCATTTCGCCACGCCGGCTGTGCTGTGCATGAGATGCTTGAAAGCGGGCGGCATCATCATCCCGCATTTTTGCACGGGGTTTTTTCCGAAGTGCAGGAAACGCATCGCCCCGAGTTTATCGCCGGGCGGGATTCCCGCAATCGCAGAAAATCCGGCCTGTACACGTTGGAGAACAGGGATCTCCGGAAAATGACCGGAGGAAATCAAAAATAAAAGTTCCCTGCAAGCGATTGCAGGCCGCCGGGAGCATCGTGACAGAGAGGGCGGGAATCCTTGCCAAACAGCCGGTATCCGGATAGCAACTTTGACCCGCATGGCGGAATCCCCCCATCTTCTTGTTCAAACCCGCGACCCTGCGGAACACCTGCCGAGCTGGAAACGTGCGGCTTATGGCATCGGGGCGCTCGGGGACTTTTTTATTTTTGCGTTGATCAACGTGATGTTGGTTCCCATTTATGTGGTTGCGCTGAAGCTCGATCCGAGGCTGTTGGGCTTCGCCACCGCTCTGCCTCGACTCGTCGGGGTGATCACCGATCCGATTGCGGGAGCGGTTTCCGACAATACGCGATCCCGATGGGGGCGCCGCAGGCCGTTTTTCTTTGTGGCCGCGATTGTGTGCGGAACGACGTTGCCCCTGGTCTGGTTCCCTCCCACCCAATTTGGATCGGCGGGTATGTTTGTCTATCTTCTGGTGGTTCTGGGACTGTTTCAGGCTGTTTACTCATTCTATATCGTTCCGTTCGGGGCGCTCGGCTACGAACTGACAACTGATTCCGACGAGCGCACGCGGGTTCTGGCGTGGTGTCCGTATCTGACGACGATCGGGAGTTTTGCGGCACCGTGGTTTTACTGGTTTTCGTTGCGTCCCATGTTTGGCCATAGCGAAGTGACCGGGGTTCGATGGATGAGCTTTGCGGCGGGGGCGGCGATTATTCTCTGCGGGGTGATTCCGGCCCTGGTGTTCCGCGAAAAAAAACAGGCGCCACGGCCGGAGGGCAAGAAGGCGAGGGTCTGGAGTGCCCTGCGCGAAACCGCCCGCAGCAAGGCTTTTCTCCTTCTGCTCGGAGCAATGGTTTTGGTGACGTTTGGCGTGAATTGTCAGGGAACGATCGGGTTGTATGTCAGCATTTTTTACATCTGCGGCGGAGACAAGGAGGCGGCGACCCAGTTGGGCGGCTTCGCCGGGACAGCGGTCGGGTTGGGCACATTTCTCGTGATTCCAATCATCACGAAGATGTCCGTGTTTTGGGGAAAAAGAAATGCGCTGCTGGTGGCGCTCGCGATGTGCTCTTTGGGCGGGCTGGCGACTTGGTGGACGTTTTCTCCCTCCTGGCCCTACCTGATGGTGATCTCATCTGTTATCGGCTACGGAGGCATGACCGCTTGCAACTTGATGATTGCCTCCATGACCGCCGATGTGTGCGACGAGGACGAATTGCGCACCGGAACCCATCGCGCCGGAGCTTTTGCTTCCGCGATGGGCGCCACCTTGAAGGCCACCATGACCGTTATGATTGTCTTTGGCGGGTATCTGCCCGCGCTGGCGGGTTACACAGACCTCGTCCACCCGCCGACCATGGATCAACTTTTCAACATGCGGGTTCAGTTCGCGGGAGTGCAGTTTATCCTGCCGCTGCTCGCCATGTGGCTGGTCTGGTTTTATCCGATCACGAAGGCGCGCGATGTCGAGATCCGGCGGTTGCTCGACCGGCGGAGGAAGTCATGAGGCGATCCTTCCTGCCGATCCGATTTGTCCTTGTTCCGATTTTTATCGTGACGGGTTTGTGCCTTCCCCGCGCGGCCGGAGGGGAAGAGGAGCCCATCGACCCCAAGAGGATGGAAGAGGTCGTGGAAGCTGTTTTGAAGCGGATGACCCTGGAGGAAAAAGTCCTGATGTGCCAGGGCGGCAGCCAGCGCGGAACAGCCGTGATCGGGCGTCTCGGGATTCGGGAGATGCTGATGTATAATGGCAACCGCGGCCTCAACGGCGGCGGCACCCTCTTTCCATCGGGCATCGGACAGGCCGCAACCTGGGATCCCGATCTGGTGAAAAAAGTCGGCGCCGCGATTGCCGTGGAGGCGAAGGCGAAGGATTTCCCGGTATTGCTCGCGCCCGCGATCAATATCCAGCGGGATCCGGTCTGCGGGCGCGTGTTTGAGTATTACTCGGAAGATCCCTGTCTTACCGGGCGGCTGGCTGCTGCCTTTGTGAAAGGGGTGCAAGGCGAGCGCGTGGTGGCCTGCGCGAAACACTTCGCAGCCAACAGCCAGGAAAGGAATCGCGATAATGTCAGCTCCGAGATGGACGAGCGCACCCTGCGGGAAATTTACGTTCCCGGATTCGAGGCGGCGGTGGGCGCGGGTGTCTGGTCGGTCATGACCGGGGCGAACCGTTTCCGCGGGGAAAGCTGCTGCCAGAGCGGGCATCTTCTCAATCATGTGCTGAAGGAGGATCTGCTTTTCAAGGGCTTCGTCATCACCGACTGGTCCGGAGCGAAGGATACCTTGAAGGCGGCGAACGGCGGCTGCGATCTTTCGATGCCGGGAAAGCCGACCAGCCCGTTTTGCAAAGAGGCCCTGCTCACGGCGGTGAAAAGCGGCGCGGTGAAGGAGGCGACGATCGATGACAAAGTGAGGCGGCTCCTGCGCGCCGCGTATTTCTGCGGCCACCTTGAGGGCAGTCCTCCATGGAAAAAATCCCCCGTCGATTTTGACGCGCACAGCCGGCTTGCGCTCGATGTCGCCCGCGAGAGCATCGTGCTCTTGAAGAACGACGGCGGACTGCTTCCGTTGGAGCGCGGGAAGGTGATCGCCGTCATCGGTCCCAACGCGGATCGTGAGCTGCTCGGCGGGGGAAGCTCCGGACTGCACCCTCCTTATTACATCACCGCACTCCAGGGCTTGCGCGACCGCTTCAAGGACGACGGGAAAATTATTGACGTGCCATTTGACATTGGGGCCGTGTGGGAGACGGTCTCCGGGAAGCATGTGAAAACTCCGGATGGCAAACCGGGTATGGAGGCCGTGTATTCCGGGATTCGCACCGGCACCACGAAGCAGCCCGCGAAGATCAAACGCATTGATCCGCAGATCGACTTCAACTGGGAAATGTCGAGTCCCGACCGGTTCGTGATTGATCCGGCGGTCTTCCGCGGGATCTGGCACGGCAAATTGCGCGTGCCGGTGAGCGGGTCGTATCTCATGCGCCTCTCGGGAAGCGGTGCCGACATCGCGCTGGAAATCGACGGCAAACAGGTTATTCGGAAATTTCAGGGAACCACGCACTTGCGCGGTATCGACGGCACCGTGAACCTCGATCAGGGGAGGGAATATGATCTGGTTGTCAAATATTCGAAGACGAGCGGAGACGCCTGGGTAAAGCTCGATTGGATACGGCCTGACTCCGGGGAAGTGATGGCCAGAGCGCTGGAAAAATCCGTGTCCGCGGCCAAGGCCGCCGATGTCGCGCTGGTGTTCGCCGGGCTCGATCATGGCTATGACACGGAGGCGGCGGATCGCGAAAACCTCCGGATCCCCCTTTATCAGGACGTCCTGATTGAGGCCGTGGTGAAGGCGAACCCCAGAACCGTTGTGATTTTGAACAACGGCAGCCCGATAGAAATGGATCCTTGGATTGCCAAGGTTCCGTCCGTGGTGGAAGCATGGTATCCGGGCCTCGAACACGGGCACGCCGTGGCGGACGTCCTCTTGGGCGATTGCAATCCGTCCGGCAAACTGCCGATCACATTCCCCGCAAAATACACCGACTCTCCCGCGCATCCCTCGCGGCAGAAGGCTGATCGCAAGACGAAGACCGAGTTCGACGAGGGCATCTTTGTCGGGTATCGCTGGTTCGACGGGAAAAGGATCGAGCCGCTCTTCCCCTTCGGCCACGGGCTCGGCTACACGACATTTGACTACAAAAATCTGGCGGCAGAAAAAGACGGGGACAACGTGCGCGTTTCGCTCGATGTGACCAACACCGGGCCTTGCGCGGGGGCGGAGGTTGCGCAGATTTATGTCGCGCCTCCAAAGGGAACCGTTCCGCGTCCTCCCCGCGAACTGAAGGAATTTGCCCGCGTGCCGCTCAAGCCCGGCGAATCCCGGCACGTCGGGATGACTCTGGATCGCCGTGCGTTTTCGCATTGGGACGAGAAGTCCGGTGGCTGGGTTGTCGAGCCCGGGGAATACACGATTGAGGCGGGCAGTTCGTCGCGCGATATTCGGCTTTCCACGAAGGTTGACCGTTAGCCGGATGAAAATCGTGATCGTGAAATCTATTCCATCGCGGTCTTGACCTTCGTTTCCCGCCGCCCAGAATTTCCCCCGCAAATCATGATGAAATTAAGCCGCTCAATTTTCCCGCTTGTCCTGCTTTGGGCTGGAATATCTTTCCCAACCCATGCCGATCCGTTGAATGACGGGTTTCGCGAGCCGCCGAAGGACAGCCGTCCCGAGACATGGTTTCATCTCATCGGCGGCAATGTCGCCAAGCCGGGATTGACGGCCGACCTGGAAGCGATCAAAGGAGCCGGACTCAGCGGCATCCAGCTTTTCCACGGGAATGGCAAACCGTGGCCGGGCGTCGAGCCGCAAATCCCCTGCCTCAGCCCCCAGTGGGATGAAATGATCAGCCATGTCGCCAATGAGTGCCGGCGCTTGGGCCTCCGCTTCACGATGGAGAATTGTCCCGGCTGGTCGATGGCCGGCGGTCCCTGGATCACTCCCGACAAAGCCATGCGCCATCTGGTTTGGAGCCGCACGGACGCCGACGGCGGAAGCCCGCTCACATTGAAGCTGCCGAAACCCCAGCCGAGCAATGACGGATGGCGCGACTACCGCGACATCGCCGTTCTGGCCTTCCCCACGCCCAGCGGCAATGATGGAAAATATCTGCTGCCCACGAGCGTTCGCAGCAATCGCGACAAGCTGCCGTGGGCTGATCTCTTTACCGGGAAACTCGTTGGCAAAAAGGATGGCCTCGTCCTCCTGGATCCGACGGATGGGCCGGCTTGGCTCGAGGTCGATTTCAGCGAGCCCAGCACCTTGCGCTCGATCGAGTTTCCGTCTGTGGGCATGGTGACCGCGCGTCGCTATTTCGACCCCGGCATGGCGATCCGCGTGGAAGTGAAGTCCAATGACGATTGGAAGGAGGTCGCCAGCCGCGAAATCCCTCGCTCGAACTGGCAGGACGGCAAGCCGCTCACTCTCGCCCTGCCGGAGAGCACCGGCACGACCTACCGCATCCTCTTCGACCTCAAAAATCCGGTTAAACTGGAATCCCTCAAGTTCTCGTCCGCAGCAAAAATCGACGACTGGGAGGGACAGGCTGCGCATACGTTGCGCAGCATGGATTATCCATCGGCCCCCAAGCAGGATCCCAAAACCTGGGTGGCGTCGGACAAAATCCTCGATCTGAGCAAGAACCTGAGCCCTGATGGGGAGCTCAAGTGGGATGCGCCTCCCGGCAAGTGGACCATCCTGCGGTTTGGCAACGTGAACTCCGGCGCTCGGAATGGCCCGGCTCCCAAGGAGGCAACGGGGTTCGAGTGCGACAAGCTTTCGACCGATGGGGCCGATCAGCATTTTGCCGGATACATCGGACGGATTTCCGGACCGGGGGGGGCGGCCGATCAGGGACGGCTTCAGGGCATGCTGCTCGACAGTTGGGAATGCGGGGTGCAGACATGGACTCCCGCGATGGAGCAGGAATTTTCAGCCCGCAGCGGCTACGCTCTGCGCAAATGGTTGCCGGCCTTGGCGGGATATGTCGTCGATGGCCATGAGCGCAGCGGACGTTTCCTGCGCGACTGGCGCGCCACCATCAACGACCTCATCGTCCATAAATTTTTCGGCCGTCTTGCAACACTTGCCCATGAACGGGGGCTGAAAGTTTCCTTTGAAGCGGCCCTCGGCGACGTCTCTCCGGGCGACATCCTTCAATATTACGGCCAAGCCGACATCCCGATGTGCGAGTTCTGGCAGCCGAACGATCCGCACTGGGGCGGACTCGAGACAAAACCGATCACGCCCACCGTGTCGGCGGCCCACATTTACGGCAAGAACCGGATCGCGGCGGAGGCGTTCACCTCGATCGTGCTCCGATGGGACGAACATCCGTTCATGCTCAAACATCTGGCCGACCGCCATTTCACCTACGGCCTCAACCATCTCGTCTTCCACACCTCCACGCACAACCCGCGCCTCGACGTCGTCCCCGGCACCTCGTTTGGCGGTGGCATTGGCACGCCATTTCTCCGGAATCAGACCTGGTGGAAAACCATGCCGGAATTCACCGGCTACCTCGCCCGCTGCCAGTTCATGCTGGAACAGGGCAGGCCGGTTTCCGATGTCCTGTGGTTCCTCGGCGATGACCTCGACCACAAGCCGCGCCAGGATTCTCCGTTCCCGAACGAATTCCAGTTCGACTACATCAACCCCGACGCCTTGATCAACCGTATCAAGGTGGTTGACGGAAAGCTGACGACTCCGGAAGGCCTCGCCTGGAAAGTCCTCTGGTTGCCGAAGTGTCCGCATATGACCCCGGAGACACTTGCGCGCATGCGTGACCTTTTGAGTGCCGGAGCCACCGTCATCGGCGAGCCGCCGCGGCAAAATGCCAGCCTCCGTGGCGGGGACGAAGCCGGCGCCCGCTTTGCGGCATTGGTGAAGGAACTTTGGGGTGAGAAACCGGTCGCCAGCGGAGATCGCAAGATCGGCGCGGGCCGCCTGCTCTGGGGGGCTGATCTCGATGACACGCTTGACAAACTAAAGATCGAACCCGACGTCATTGGTACGGGCTCGGCCACGTGGTGCCATCGTCGCACCGAGGATTCGGACATCTATTTTGTGGCGGCCGCCCGTGATCAGGAGTTGTGCGCAAACCTCGGATTCCGCGCTCAGGGTCGGCCGGAATTTTGGGATCCTTTGACCGGCATGAGCCGCCCGGTTTCCGTCTTTCATCGCCAAGGCAATCACACGTTCATCCCTCTTGATTTGGCGGCCGCGGGCTCTTTCTTCGTCGTCTTCCGCAAAGGCGAATCCGGCCCGGCTGTCACACGGGTCGAACATGACGGATCGGTTCTGCTGGATGCCGCCGACACGACGCAAACCGACAAGGGAAATCCGCCCCGTATTCAAGGACTGATAGCAGGCGAGCCCGTGCAGCCCTGGGTGGAACACAAGATGCCCGAGTGCGAGATTGCCAACGGCGGAACAAAGCTCTTGGCATGGGAGCCCGGACACTACCGCGTCCTGAACGGCGACAAAGTTTTGCTTGATACAAAAGTTGAAACCCCGCCGCAGATTACGGCCGACGGATCCTGGAAACTCACTTTCCCAAAAGGATGGGATACCCCGGAGAGCGTCGATCTGCCGGAGTTGAAATTCTGGTCGGATCTGGAGGATCCCGCGACGCGCGCGTTCTCAGGATCGGCCACCTACAGTTGCGATCTTGCCGTCCCGGCCTTGTCCCCGGGCATGCGTGCGATGCTCGATCTTGGAGAGGTTGCGAACATTGCCGAAGTGGCGGTGAACGGGAAGCCGGCAGCCACCCTCTGGACCGCACCGTTCCGAACAGACATCACCTCCTACCTCAAGCCCGGAAAGAATCGGATCTCCGTGTCCGTGACGAATACCTGGCGCAATCGTCTGGCCTACGATGCCAGCCTCCCCGAGCCTCAGCGCAAGACATGGACGCTCGCCGGACCTCCGGCAAACGCCCGTCGCGAGGCAGCCGGTCTGAAAGGCCCGGTCGTTCTGCGAACCGGCTTCGCCGTCACTATTCCCCGGAAATAATACCAGCACCACGAAACAGGGGAAAGATTTGCAGCGGTTTCGGTGAGCCAGGCGGCAGGGAGCCGCACGGAAGATCAACCGCAGGGGAACCTCGAAGAGGTGCGACATCGAGGGAGCCTGGCTTGAAGGCCTTGCGAAGTGACGGGCACTATCTCGTCTCGCCACGGTGGATCCAGATGCTTTGCAGGATTCCGAATCCGAGGAGGGTGCTCATGAGGAACGATCCCCCGTAGCTCACCAGCGGCAGGGGGAGCCCGGTGATCGGCGTGACCGATATCGTCATTCCAATATTCAAAAACGTGTGCGCGAAGAGCAGCGAGCCGATCCCAACGGCCGTCAGCCGTCCGAGTTCGTCGTCCGCCTCCATCGCGATATAAAGGATCGTGACAAAAAGCAGCGCAAATGTGCCGAGAACGGCGATGCCGCCGACGAATCCGTGTTGCTCGCCCATCACGGAAAAAATAAAATCGTTATGGACGATGGTGGATGGCAGGAAGCCGAGTTCGAGCTGGGTGTTGTGGGCCTTGAACCCCTTTCCGGAAAACCCGCCGGAGCCGATGGCGATGAGCGATTGGGTGACATTCCAGCCGTCTTTCAGCGGGTCGGCTTCGGGATCCAGAAAGGAGGTGATGCGCGAGTATTGGTAGGGCTTGAGCCCGAAATACACAACGAGCGGCAACATCGCCACGCCGACGATCAGCAGGGCGGCGATCCAGCGTTTGGGCACGCCTCCAACGAACATCATGGCCAGGGTCAATGGCACCCAGACAATGCACATGCCGAGGTCGGGCTCGACCAGAATAAGCACCCAGGGCAATCCCACGATCACGGCGCAGCACAGGATCCGCAAAAAGGGAGTGAGGCTCCGGGATCGGCACAGAAAAAGGGCCAGGATCAGGATCCCGGCGATCACGCCCAGTTGTGAGGCCTGGAAACTCATCGGCCCAAGGTTGATCCAGCAGCGGGCACCAAACCGCTTTTCTCCCAGCACGAGCGTCGCGACGAGCGCGAGCAGGGACGCAAGATAAAACGGGATCGCGCCAAGCCGGATCCATCGGTAGTCCATCAGCGAGACGACAAAGAACATCGGCAGGCAAATGGCGATCCACATCATCTGGGATCTGTAAAAATGCACTTCGCGCAGCCATGTCGCGCTGTAGATCGCATAGACGCCATAGGCCATCAGGCCGAGCATCAGCACGAGAAGGAGCCAGTTGATCCGGAGAATTTTCCTTAAGAGCGGGTGCATTCAGACGAGTTGCGGCACGGCCGCCAGCAGGGATTTTGTGTAGTCGTGCCGGGGAGCGTTGTAGATCGCCTCGGCACTCGCCGATTCGACAATTTTTCCACGGTGCATGACAAGGACATGGTCGCTGATATGCTCGACGACGGCGAGATCATGGGCGATGAAAAGGTAGGCGATTCCGAGTTGGTCCTGGAGATCCTGCAGGAGGTTCACAATCTGGGCCTGCACGCTGACATCAAGCGCGCTCACCGGCTCGTCGCAGACGATGAACCGGGGTTCGACGGCGAGAGCCCGTGCGATGCCGATGCGCTGGCGCTGTCCGCCGCTGAACTCGTGGGGATACCGGCGCATCATCTCCGGGCGCAGGCCCACGAGACAAAGAAGTTCGGCGACTCTTGCAGACCGGTCGGATCGGGAGAGTTGCGGGAAATGGATCTCGAGAGCCTCGCCAACAACCTCCCCGATGGTGAGCCGGGGGTTCAGCGATCCGAACGGATCCTGGAAGATGATTTGCATCTCGCGTCGAAGAGGGCGGAAGTCCCGCTCCGATAAAGGGAGAATGTCCCTGCCACCGTAAATCACGTTTCCGGACGTGGCCGGAATCAGCTTCAGAATGCTGCGGCCCACGGTGGTTTTGCCACTCCCGCTTTCCCCGACAAGGCCGACGGTTTGTCCCGCTTCGATGGTGAAGCTCACGGTGTCCACGGCACGGATTTCTCCGGTTTGACGGCGGAAAAGACCGCCATAAACCGGAAACCATGTGCGCAGATTTTTAACTTCCAGCAGCGGCATCGGGGAAGGCTAACGTGCCGGGGAAAGGTTGTCACCCGCGATCATGCGCACGGATCAGACATGGAAAACACCGGGATTCCCACCGCAAAAGGACGGGCCGCGCACGGGGGATCGGACGGATTGCTATTTGACCAGCCCGGCCTTGCTCAGCGTTTTGAACGCCCCGTTCTTCGAGATCGTCTTGAACGCACGACAGGTCGCCTTGACGGTGACAAATTTTTTCAATTCGGGCACCCAGACGCGCTTGGTCTTGAGATTGGGTTGGAAATAGCGCGGGGTGACGGCCGTGACGTGCATGCCGATGCCACCCTTCTTTTTGGCCAGACCGCGACGGTGGATTTTGGATCCGCGAACGGGCTTGGCCCCAGTAATGCTGCACTTTCTTGACATGATGAGAGTGGGCAAAACTAACCGGGTTCGGCGGGAGGTCAAGCCTTTGATTTGAATTCCCGGAATTTCCCGCCGGGCCCTTTTGCTGACTGCCGCCAAGGCCGTGATTTTCTCTCTTGCTTCGGTTGATGCAACCGACGCATAGTCACCGCCTATGGGCGATTCCAATCCAAAAAACAACCAGAAGAAAAAAGCGCAACAGAGCGCCAAGAAGGCCGCCAACCAGAAGAAACCCGCGGCACCGTCTCCCCAGGCTTCCGGCAAGAAGAAATAGCTCTCCGGCTTTTCTCCCCACTGGGCGCATGAAATTTCGCCGCCTTTGGAGGATGCTCTGTCGGCTTGCGACGCACGGCATCGCGTGGGCGGGGGTTGTTCTTTTTTTTGCGCCGATAGCCCGGGCGGCATCCGGTGAAAATCCGGCCTGCGATTTTCCAACCCCGGTCGCGAGTTACGCGGATGGCGGAGTGCCCGGTGTCCGGGCAAAGTTGCTCGGGCGGGTCAAGGCGGATCCCTTTAACGCGGTTGCCACGGCGATCTTTTTCGCCGCGATCGCGCACACGTTTCTGGCGGCAAAATTCCGCGCGATCTCCCACCGCTTTGCCCACCAATGTGAGGGGCTCGAACGCCGCCTGGCGGATGCACCGGAAGACCCCTCACAACTCGCCGCCCAGCTCGACCGGAAAAAGTTTCTTTCCGTCGTTTTTCATTTTTTCGGCGAGGTCGAGGCGGTTTTCGGGATCTGGGTGATCCCGCTCGCGCTGGCCACGGTTCTGATGAAGGGCGTCGGCACGGCGAAGACCTACATCAACGGGGTGAATTTCACCGAGCCGATTTTTGTGGCCGTGATCATGGCCATTGCGAGTTCGCGTCCGGTGCTCTTTTTCGCCGAGGCGCTTCTGCGGCGGGTCGCGCGGGCGGGCGGGGGAACGCCCGCCGCCTGGTGGCTGGCGATTCTGACCGGTGGTCCGTTGCTTGGCTCGCTGATTACCGAACCGGCCGCCATGACGATTTGCGCCCTCCTGCTGGGCGGACGATTTTACAGACTGCAGCCGTCGATGCCGCTACGCTACGCAACGCTCGGTCTCCTTTTTGTGAACATTTCCGTCGGCGGCACATTGACTCATTTTGCGGCCCCGCCGGTTGTGATGGTTGCGGCGAAGTGGGGGTGGAACCTGCCGTTTATGCTCTCGCATTTCGGATGGAAGGCCGCGCTCGGCATTGTCGTGGCCAACTCTGTTGTCTTCCTGATTTTCCGTCGGGAGCTGCTGGCTTTGCGCGGGGTGGCCGGGGCGGCCGGGGATCGCCGGCCCGGCGTGCCACGGGGGATTGTTGCCGTCCATCTTCTGTTCATCGGGTTTGTGGTCTATGCGGCCCACTATGCGGCGGTCGTCGTTCTCGTCTTCATGCTCTTCCTGGCTTTTGTCATGGCGACCGAGCGCAACCAAGACCTGATCGCTCTCAGGAGCCCGGTGCTCGTCGGTTTTTTTCTTGCCGGTCTTGTCATTCACGGCGGCTGCCAAGGGTGGTGGATCGAGCCGGTTCTGAGCTGCCTCCATCCCGTCCCCCTGCTTCTCGGATCATCCGTGTTGACCGCGTTCAACGACAATGCGGCCATCACGTTCCTCGCCTCGCTTGTGCCCGGATTCTCGCCGGATGCCAAATTCGCGGTGGTCGCCGGGGCCGTGGCCGGGGGCGGACTGACCGTCATTGCCAATGCCCCGAACCCGGCCGGCCAATCGATCCTCCAATCCCATTTCGGAGTGGACGGGATCGATGCGTTCAAGCTTCTCCTGGCCTCGCTCGCGCCAACGGCGATCATGATTCTCGCCTTCCTCCTGCTGCCTTAGGAATCAGCGCCGGTTCAGATTCGCAAGGAGGCGGAGGATTTCGAGATAGAGCCAGACGAAAGTGACGAGGATGCCGAGACCGGCCAGCCACTCGTAGTATTTTGGGGCACCGGCTGCCGCGCCCTTTTCGATGTTGTCAAAATCGATCAGAAAATTCATCGCGGCGATGACGATGATGAAAAGGCTGATCCCGATTCCCAGCGTGCCGGATCCGTGAAGGAGCGGCATGTGGACGCCGAACAGCGTCAGTGCCATGTTCACCAGGTAGAGCAGGGCGATGCCGACCGTGCAGGAGATCACGATCGATCGGAATTTGTCGGTGACCTGGATGATTCGGAATTGGAAGAGCGCGAGCATGCCGAAGAGGATGCCAAATGTTATGAAGACCGCCTGAAGAACGATCCCGTTGCTCATGGCGTTGTATTGTGCCGAGATGACGCCGAGGGCACCGCCTTCGGCAACGGCATAGACGGGAGCGAGAACCGCGGCAAGCCGGGGTTTCCACGAGGCGACGACGACGGCGACGAGCCCGATGAGGATCCCTGCGATGAGGATCGGGGCTCCGAGGGTGTGGGCGGACGACCAACTCAAGGTTGCGGCGGCGGCGGTGAGTGTTGCGAGGAACGTGGTTTTGTGGATCGTGCCCGACACGGTCATGGCCTCGCCGGTTGTCGCGGCGATATTTTCAATCCGATTTTCGTTGAAGACTGGGTTGCTCATAATGGGTGAATGGAGTGCCAACCTTGCACAGGGATGACCCGCAAACAAGGGCGGAAATTTTTCCAAAATCCGTGCGCCATGCCAACGGGGGGATGGCGAACCTTTGGATCCGACCGGAACCTGCAATGATTCGATTACGACCGGAACCTTCGTCCGACCGGGAATGCGCCGAGACTCTGGAGCGAACCGGCGATCCGGCCGGCGCGTTCCAGCGCGCGGGCGACCCTCGGGGAGCCGGGATCGCCCTCGATCTCGACATAAAACACATACGTTTGCGGCTGGCCGGGAATCGGACGGGAGACGATGCGCGTGAGGCTCACGTGCTCGCGCGCGAACGGACCGAGAAACCGGTGAAGGCTCCCGCACTCGTTGCGCAGCGTGGCCACGAGCGCCGTGCGGGCATTGGCCTTCGAACGGGACGGCTTGAGCCCGATCGTAAAGAAGTTCGTCACGTTCACCGCCTGGCCTCCGGAGGGAAAATCCAGCACCCCGAGGTTGTAGAGACCGGCGGTGGCGGGCGAGGCCAGCGCGGCGGAATGCCGGGTCTCCGAGGCGCGCCGTGCGGCTGCGGCGGTGCTCTCGACCGGCACCAAGCGGGCCCGAGGGTGGCGGGCCCGGAGCCAATCCTGATGGTGTTTGATTTGGATAAAATGCGAATAAACCGTGCGGACGGTTTCGCCGGCGCGACCGAGGAGGGCGATACGGATGTCGAGCGCCAGCTCCTCCCGCACAAAAATCCTGTCCGCGTGGCGGATCAGGAGATCGACCGTGTCATAGACCGTGCCGCCCGAGGAGTTTTCGACGGGAACGAGCCCGGCCGGCACGGAACCCGAGGCCACCTTCTCAAAAACGGCCTCAATGGTCGGACACGCCACGTGATCGACTTTGGCACCAAAACGCTGCCGTGACAGGATGTCGGAAAAGGTGCCTTCGGGGCCGAGATACGCAACTTTGCTCATGGGAATCCCGGGAGCGTAACGGGAAACCGGAAAAAGGCGAACCGCGAATTCGTGCCGCGACAAATTCGCGCTTCGTTATTGCGGCCGATCCACCGTGCAGCGATAATATCCTCCGTGTTTCCTGTTTCGCTCGGAGCCTCTTTGCGTGCGGCGAGGACGGCCATTCCGTCCGGGCTCGTTCTTGCCGCCGTGTGCGCCTTCCCGGCCTGCCGCCGCCAGCAGACGCCGGAATCTCCGGGTGACCAAAAGCCGACGGCTCCGATCAAAACGCCCGCCCGTGCCGCCAAAGCCCCGGCCTTCCCTTCCGCCACGAAACTGCATCATGCCGCCCAGGAAATGGCCCTCGACGGATTTCAGTTCGACAAAAAAAACCTCGGGTGGCCGTATGATGCCGGCAGGAAGTCCGCCGCCGATTTTCTCGCCCTTCTCGTTGAGAACAACTACCTCACCGCCGCCGATGCCGCCGCCGTCGCCGAATTTGCGATTTCCAACCTGAGCGACTCCGACCCCGGCGAGACGGCCTTTCTCCGCTCGGCCTCCGGCGTTTTTCCGATCGTGGTCGTCAGAAAAGACGGTCGGATCGAAAGTTTCGCCGATTCCGCCGCGGGCGATATCTTCGCCCCGCCACCGCCCCGGGAGCCGGCTTGGCTGCCTGGAAAGCTCCAAGGCGCTGTTCAGTAATAAACTTTACAGTCTGGCTTGATCTTTTTGCCGATGGCTGCGTTGCTCGCTTCTTACAGCCTGCATTGAGGCTGCTCGGTGCTCGCGCCTTGCCATCGACAAAAATCTGCGGCCCCATTTTCTGTAAACTTTATTTCTGAACAGCGCCTAACCCGGTTTTTCTTTTTGCAATACCGGCTGTGTCCGGATAGTTCTCAAGCCATTCGGGAGCCTGTCCGGCTGCGGATGCCGCCAAACCCATTCCGGCCCCGATAAAAAACTCATGCGCACGACCACCCTTTTCGCTCCTGTTGTTCTTTCTCTTTTTCTGAGCGCCTGCTCGTCCGGCCCCCAGGTTGATCCGGCCGTCACCTCTGCGGCGTCTTCGCGCGGTGTCAGTGCCGCCACCTGCGGCAAGATGACCAATGCCCGGCCGCTCGATTACAACGACATCCGGAACCTCGTCAGCAAGGGCGTGCCCACGGCGACAATCGTCGGCTACCTCAACAGCACCCGGAAAGCTTACAACTTTTCCTACGCCCAGCTTGCCGGTCTGAAATCGGCGGGGGCAACCCCCCAGCTTCTGAATTACCTCACCGAGACCCAGGGCTTCTATGGCAACAATTCGCCGAAGCAAAAGTCCCGGGCCACCCAGATGCAGCGCGGCCAGTATTACAACAGCCCGAACTACCAGAACGCGCAGCCGTTTGCCTACAGCCCGCCGATCATCGACGACTGGTATGACTCCTCCTACGAGGAATCGCTCTATAGTCCGTTCTCGTTCAATTGAAGCAAACGGGCGCGAGATTGAACTCCCCCGTCCGCTCTCCTCTCTTCCCGCTGCCGGACGCCCCGCTCGTGCGTGCGGTGGGGGACTCGCTCTCGGCCGAGATCGAACACGACGCGCATCCGGAACGCATTGATCATGTGTGGATCTCGATGGATATCGGCCAGCCGGAACGCGTGCTGGTCTCGGTCAACACGCTCTCCAACCGCAATCGCGACGCCGGCTTCGACCCGCGCATCCGCATGGGCATCGTCCGGGGAATCTGGGAACACCTCCCGCCGCGCGGGGCCGAACCCTGCGCGCCGCGGGATTATGCGGACATCGAGTCCGCGACAAACGTCTTCTACGAATTTCACGACCGTGCGGCCATGGAGACGCTTCTGCTCGGTCGGTGCGCCCGCGCGCGCCGGCTCGAAGTGTGGGGGGCTCCCTACCGCAGCCGGCACCACGGGATTCACCAAATCCACTCCCGCCGCGCCAGTTGTGCCGTGCCGGAAGACATCGTCGGCAAGGATGGGGCTTTGAAGTTTTACTTCGACGGAGACCACGCGACCGAGTTGCTCCTCTTTAAATTCTGCGGTCAGCCGTGACGAAGCACGCCACGCTTTTGCAGCAACGGCTTCCGTTCGCGGGCTTGCTGGGAGCCGCCATTGCCGGGATCTCCGTTGCGGCCTGCCTTCCGCTGAACGCGTCGGTCTTCCTCGCCGCCTGTGCGGGGGCGCTGCTATTTTGGGCGGTCAGCCGCCGAACCGCGGGGATCCTCCTGGCGGTGGCGGCGGCCTTCGCAACCGCGCAGACATGGCAGACAAGGGAATCTGCCGCACACGCGCTCGCCGCGCGCCTCGGCGACCGGCGCGTGCTGGCGACGGCGACCGGTGTCGTGTCGGAGGAACCGGCTCCCTTCGGCGCCTCCCGCGTCCGATTCACGCTCGCCGTCCGCACGCTCGATTGCGGCGGGGAATCCTTTTCCGTGCCAACCGAAATCCTCGTTGTCGCCCGGGGCCCCGCGCCGGGCCGCGGCGACTTGGTGCGCGCCACCGGCAGCCTGCTGGCGATTCCCCCGGCGAGAAATCCGGCCCAGTTCGACGCACAAACCTGGATGGGCCTGCGCGACATCACCTGCGAAATGGACGTTGCCGCCCCGGCCGATCTCCGCGTGACATCGAAGGCCGCCGGGTTTTCACTCCCCCGGATCGCACGGCATTGCCGGACTTGGATGCAGGCGACCCTGCGCATCGGCATCGCGGACGACCCGGTCGTCTGCGATCTGATCGCGGGCATGGTGCTCCGGGTCACTTCCTCAATCCCGGATGCGCTGCAGCAGGAGTTCCGGAACACCGGAACGTTCCATCTCTTCGCGGTGAGCGGGCTTCATGTCGGCATGGTCGGCGTGATTCTCTGGCAGGCGCTCAAGATTGTCGGCGTGGGCCGCCGCCCCTCAGTCGCCCTCATTATCCCGGCGCTTTTTTTCTACGTGCTCATCACGGGATGGAAATCGGCGAGCCTGCGCGCGGCGGTGATGTCCGCGATTTTTCTCATCGGCATGGGAGCCTCGCTCCGCCCGGTGTCGATCAACTCGCTGTGCGCGGCCGGGTTCTTCATCCTCGTGCAGGGGACGAACGAGCTTTTCAACCCGGGATTCCAATTTTCTTTTTTTGTCGTCGGTTCGATCCTGCTCCTTGTCGGCCCGATTCACGCCGGGATCCGGCGTTTCTGCCACCCGGATCCCTTCCTGCCGCGCCGGCTCTGGTCCCGGTGGCAGCGATGGCGGGAATGGCTTGCGGAGAAGCTGGGCGGGCTTTTCTCCGTGTCGCTCGCCGCCTGGATCGGATCGTTTCCGCTCACTTTCGCCTATTTCCACATCGTGTCGTTCTCCGCGCTTCCGGCGAACTTTCTCATCATTCCGCTGGCCTTTGCGATCATGGCCACGGCTGCCCTCGCTCTCATGGGCGGACTCCTCTGGACTCCTCTGGCCGCCATCTTCAACAATGCGAACTGGGCGTTCACCAAAGTTCTGCTCGCCGTCGTGCAGACCTCCTCGGCGTTCCCCGGCTCGTATCTTTATGCCGGGGTTCCGTCGTTCGCGCCCGCGACCGTCACGGTCTTCGACTTCGGGGAGGGTGGTGCGGCGGGGATCGAAGCCGGCGGGCGTCTCTGGCTCGTCGATTGCGGTTCGGCGTGGCAGCTCGGAGCGGTCATCGAACCCTGGATTCACAGCCGGGGAAAATCCGCCCCCGACGGACTTGTGCTGACCCACGGGGACGTGCGCCACATCGGGGGAGCTCTCGATCTGATCCTGCGCGAACGACCGGGCATGCTGGTTGAATCGCCGCTCAAGGATCGTTCGCCATACCGCGCGAAACTTCACCGGGAACTGGAGGCTCTGGGAGTTGCGAAGTCGATCCACTGGGCCGGCGACCGGATTGAGATCGCGGACAACACCTCGCTGAAAGTGCTGCATCCCCCGCCCGGCCTCTTTCGCAACGAGGCGGATGACAAGGGAATCGTCCTGCGGCTCGACACCGGAAAAGCCCGCGTCCTCTTCCTCTCCGACGCCGGGTCGCCCACCGAACAGTGGCTTCTCGAAAACATGCGCGGGGAGCTTCGCGCCGATATCCTCCTCGTCGGTCGTCACCGGTCAAATCTGCCGATGGATGGGGCGTTCCTCGCCGCCGTCCGGCCTTCCCTGGTCGTACGCGCCGCCTCCGCCATCCCCCAGGCCGAGCTGGACGCCCATTTCGCCGCCACGCTCGCCGCGCGGGGCATCCGGCTCTTCAGCCAAGATCGAACCGGCGCCGTGAAGATCGAATTTTTTCCCGGACGCTTCCGGGCCACCGGATATTTTGACCGGTCGGAATTTTCGGCAAAAGATTCACAGGCGGGACTGTTTCATTGAAAGGGAGTCTGTCCGGAAAGAGCAAAGAGAGGCGGGCGGCGAGCGCGATCCTCAAAACGGAAATTGCCGGGCCGTGAAAGCTGGAGGCGCGCCGGGCGGCGGGGTTCACGGGGTCATCTTGATTCCAAGGGAGCTGGAGTCCTGAGGCTTTGGAATTCAAAGCTGTCCACCAAGGCCAGCCAACTGGCTTCGATGATGTTATCCGAGGCACCGATTGTCCCCCATGTCGATTGGCCGTCCGTGGAAACGATGAGCACGCGGGTGCGGGCGGCGGTGCCCCGGGATCCATCGACAATGCGAACCTTGTAATCGGCGAGCCGGATCGCGTCGATCCACGAGTAGAACGGCCGCAGCGCCTTGCGCAGAGCGGCATCGAGGGCGTTGACCGGTCCGTCGCCTTCTTCCACCGTGTATTCCGGGACACCCCCGACCTGCAGCTTGACCGTCGCTTCGCAGGAGGTGGTGCCGTGGAGAGCGGATTGCCGGAAGGAACAGTGGTATTCTTTCAGGTCGAAGAGCGGACGGTGGCGACCGAGCGTGCGGCGGATGAGCAGATCGAACGAGGCGTCGGCCGCTTCAAATTCGTAGCCCTGGGCCTCGCTCTCCTTGACCTGGCGGAGGATGGCCGCGACTTCCGGCGCGCCTTTTTGAAAATCGAACCCGAGTTCGCGGGCCTTGGCGAGGATGTTGCTCTGGCCGGACATATCCGAAACCAGGATGTTCTGGGCATTGCCGACGAGGGCGGGATCCATGTGCTCGTAGCTGCGCGCGAGCTTTTGCACGGCATGCACGTGAAGGCCGCCCTTGTGCGTGAAGGCGGTCGGCCCGACATAGGGAGCCCGGATGTCCTGCGGCACGTTGGCCAGTTCGTCCACGAAGCGCGACAGCTCGCGCAGGCGCGTGAGATCGGGCACGCAGGGGATTTTTAATTTGACCTGCAGTGTCGGGATGAGCGTCGTGAGGTTGCAATTTCCGACCCGTTCGCCGTAGCCGTTGATGGTGCCCTGAACCTGGCAGGCCCCCGCGGCGATGGCGGCGAGCGCGTTGGCCACCCCGAGCCCGCAATCGTTGTGGGTGTGGATTCCGACCGGTCGTCCAAGCGCGGCGACGACCTCGCCGGTGATCCGTCCGACTTCATCCGGCAGCGAGCCGCCGTTGGTGTCGCAGAGGACGACCAGGTCGGCTCCCGCATCCTGCGCCGCCCGCACGGTGCGGAGCGCGTAGGCCGGGTCGTCTTTGTGGCTGTCAAAAAAATGTTCCGCGTCGTAGAAGACTTCGCGACCGTTCTTTTTCAAATAGGCGACGGTTTCGGAAATCATCGCGAGGTTTTCCTCAGGCGAGACGCCAAGCACTTCGATGACGTGGAGCAGCCACGTCTTGCCCACAATCGTCACGACCGGGGTTTGGGCTTCGAGCAGCGTGCGCACCTGGGCATCGCTTTCAACGCCGACCCCTCCGCGCCGCGTGCTGCCGAACGCGGCGATGCGCGCATGCGTCCACTCACGCCGCGCCGCCTCCTGAAAAAATGCCACGTCGCGCGGATTCGATCCCGGCCAGCCGCCTTCAATGTAATCCGCGCCGAAGGCATCCAGCTTTTCGGCCACCCGGATTTTATCGAGCACGGAAAACGAAATGCCCGTGCCCTGGGTGCCGTCGCGCAGGGTCGTATCGTAGATGGTAACTGGTTTCATGAGCAGGAACGCGCATCCTACGCCGCGCCGCCGCCGAGATCAAGAACGGGGAAACCGGCTTTCGCAAAGTTTAACAATAAATGTCTCACCTGAGACATTTATTGTTTGCAAAAAATCTTTCGGCAGGTCTCATCAGCGGCCTATGGCAGCTTTTTCAAAGCCCCGACCAAAAGGGACTCGGTCAGCAGTTCGGGGAGGACGATGGGATCGGAAGCCTTTCCCGCCGGATAGAGGACATAGAAGGGAACCGCGACACGTCCGAACGTTTTCAAAGCGGCCGCAATTTCCGGATTGGCATTTGTCCAATCCGCCCTGACCGGCACGACACGTTTTTCCGCCAGCAACCGCCGGACGGCAGCGGTGTTGATCGCGGTGCGTTCGTTGAACTTGCAGGTGATGCACCAGTCCGCGGTGAAATCCACAAAGACCGGACGGTTCTGCGATCGTGCCCTGGCGAGTTCGCTTTCCGTGAAGGGCACCCACGGGATTTTGTTTTTTGTTTCGCTCAAAAAAAACCATCCGCCGCCGCCGACGAAGGCGACGGCCAGCAGGAGGGCGATCATCCGGGTGCGGAGGAGGGAGAGCGGGCCGCAAAAGCTGCCGTAGAGCCAACAGGCAACAGCGAGACAGAGGAGGAATGCCGCAAAGGAGACGACCCCGTCGCTTCCGCGCTGCCCGCCAAGAATCGCAAAAATCCAGACCAGCGTCGCAAGGAGCGGGAAGCCCATCAGTTGCTTGAACCGTTCCATCCATGCGCCCGGACGCGGGAGAAACTTCATCCATCGCGGATTGGCGGTGAGCAGGAGATAGGGCAGGGCCATCCCGGACGCCACCGCACCAAACATCGCGAGAATCACCGGCCCCGGCTGAACGAAGGCAAATCCCAGCGCGGTTCCGAGGTAGGGAGCCGAGCAGGGAGTCGCCAGAAGCGTGGCAAAGACCCCTTGAAAAAATGATCCGCCGAGCCCGCCGGTCGCGCCGGCCGATTCGAGCGCCGTGGTCGCCCGACCGGGCAGGACGACTTCGAAGACGCCGAAAAGATTCAGGGCAAAAACGAAAACCAGACTGCCGATCACGATGTTGAACCACGGGTTCTGAAACTGGAAGGCCCAGGTGACCTCGGTGCCGCCGGACTTCAACCCAACCACCAGCAGGCCCAGCGCCAGAAACCAAGAGAAAATCCCGGCCATAAACGCGAGACCGTGCGCGAAAATTTTCCGCGGGTTCGCGTCGGCCTGCCGGATGAAGCCGAAAATTTTCAGCGAGATCACCGGGAGCACGCAGGGCATCAAATTCAGGATCAGCCCCCCGAGAAATCCGTAAATCAAAGCCATCCAGAGGCCCGGAGACGCGGGAGCTCCGGCGGCTGGCGGCGCGATTTTATTCGAAACAAACCAGGACTTCCTTGCCGGTCCGTCCCCCACGGCCAGCACGCCGCGGAAGGGGCTTTCGGCTTCAATGCGCAAAGTTCCCGGCGAAACGATCCGCGGGTGTCCGACATTTTGCGCCGCCCCGGGCAAAGGAAAAAGTTCCGCCTTCGTTCCTGTTGGAAGCCCGGCAATATGGAGTTGAAGGAACTGCGCGTCGCGCGACCATGTCAAGGGATAGGGAGGGGGAGAATCCGCCGGCAACCGTGCGCGGAACGTCGTGAAAAGCTCCGCATTCGCGGGGACGGATGTGGGGGCCACCGGCAGGGAAAGCCCGACCTCCGCCGAGCCGGGAACGCACAACTCCTGGCAGGCCAACCAGGAAATCCCGGCCTGAAATTTCACCTCGCCTTTGACGCCCGGAGGAACCGCAATCTTCGTGATCAGAAGGACACGCCCGCCATAGGCATAGGTCTGAATATCCCCGGGCTCAAGGAGGCCCTCCGGAGCGGGCCACTGGATCGGGCCTGCCGCAAATCCCTCCGGCAGCTTCCAATCAATTTTTGTCGGGAGCCCCGCATCTCCGCTGTAGGCCCAGTAGGTATGCCATCCGGGCGCCATCTCGAGCAGCACGCCAACATCCAAAGGCTTTCCCGGAACAATGGCCGTCTGTGACGAAACCAGTCTGACGGTCACCGGCGGCTGCCCGTCCGGCGTTTCGCTCCGGAGCAATCCCGTGCCCGGAAAAAACACGGCGATCACAGCCGCCACGATCAGGCGGCGCGAAAAAAAAACCTTCCCACAAAAACCCATTGCGATCCGTCGCATCAGAATCGGCATGGGCAAGAGCTATCACCATATCCCGGCCAGTGCAAACGCGCGGGACAAAGAAACGCCGACACCAAACCCGCCGGTCGGATTTTTCTATCGGCTTTCCGTCCGGTTGTGTTTAGGTGTCCGTCATGGGGGAAGTTCTTCATCTTTTTCGTCAAACCGGCGCGCTGCTGAACGGGCATTTTGTTCTGCGCAGCGGGCTGCACAGCCGAGAGTTTTTTCAATGCGCGCTCCTGCTTCAGGATGCGGCGATCGCCGCGCACGTGTGCGGGTTGCTGGCCGCCCGCCTGGGTGTCCACGAGGCCACAACGGTCATTTCGCCTGCTATCGGCGGGATCATCGTCGGACAGGAAGTCGCGCGCCATCTGGGCAAGAGACACATTTTTGTCGAGAAGGACGGCCTCGGCGGGCTGGTTCTTCGGCGGGGATTCACCATCACGCCCGGCGAGCGGTTCCTGCTTGCGGAAGACGTGGTGACGCGCGGCGGGCGCGTGCAGGAAACCATCCAGATCGTTCGCAACCACGGCGGCATTATCGCCGCCGTCGGTTCGATCGTGGATCGCAGCGGCGGGACGCTGCCGGATTTCGGGTGCCCGTTTGTTTCGCTCGTTCAGATGAACGTGGAAACATTCGACGCCGATCATGTTCCCGCGGATCTGCGGGACATTCCAGCGGTCAAGCCGGGCAGCAAATAGCCGCCGATCCGGGGAGGGGGAGGGGATCCGGCGCGCGGGACTACCTGTTGAGTTTCTCGAGCTTGGGGGCGATCACGGCCCGGTTATACGGATTGTCCGGATTGCTCCTGTAGAAATTCTGGTGCTTCGCCTCCGCCGGATAGAACGCCGACCCCTCGACGATTTCGGTGACAACGGGAGAGCGGAATCGCGCTGCGGCGGCCGCGCGCGACTTTTGCGCGATGGCGCGCTGGGTCGGATTTTGCGCGATGATGATCGACCGGTATTGGGTTCCCGCATCGGCCCCCTGGCGGTTCAAAGTGGTCGGATCGTGGGCATCCCAGAAAAGATCCAGCAGGGATTCATAAGAGAGGATCGCCGGATCGAACGTGATCTCGATCACTTCGGCATGACCGGTCCGTCCGGTGCAAACCTCCGCGTAGGTTGGGTTCGCCGTGTGCCCGCCCGCGTAGCCGCTGGAAACCGATTTGACGCCCGGGCGCGTTTGGAAGATTGCTTCCAGACACCAAAAACACCCGCCGCCGAGAACCGCCTTTTCGTCACTCATCGCAAACGGGGCCGACGCTAAAATCGCCAGCGCAAACAGAATGGTTTTTTTCATCGGACTCCCGGAAAAGCCGAACCAACGACCTTACCATTTCTCGACAAGCATCAGGAGATCCCCCGTGATGGAATCGAGTTTCTTGAGATCTTTTTTCCGGCCCTTTTCCGGTTTCACATCCGCGTTTCGCAGGAGGGTCAGCATGTCCCGGATATCACGCAGCTTGTTGTTCGGGAGTGTCTCGGGATCCCCGAGCCCCTCCGCCTTGGCGAGCACGACGGCGAGGTCTTTGTCCATGCGCAACGCAAGGCCGTCCAGCGTGGCCCGGAATAAATCCCGGAAGGTTCCAATGTCTTCGACCAGGGATTTTACCGGCGATGTTTCTGCGTTCTTGGGTTTCATAACACCCCACCACTAACACAGATGCCGGAGATTCTCAAGGGCGGCACCGGCAAATGGATTCCTGTTGATATTCAGGGAGGGGCAGAGCAATATCCCAAGCCCATTTAATGAAAACTTTTCGTCGCATTTTTCTCGCGGCCTGCGGCTTGGTGCTGGCCACCGGTTCCGCGGGGGCCGTGGACGCCTCGGATCTTTTTCTGAGGGCTTATCAGGACTTTCAGGCGGGCGAGAAATTCGAGCGGGACGGCAATCCGCGCGAGGCGCTTGCTCGCTACAGGAATGCCGCCAAAGTCCTCGATCAAATCACCAAGTCGGATGCCTCCTGGCAACCGGCGGTTGTCGAATACCGTCTCCGGAAGTCGCGCGAGAACATCGAGCGTCTGGCCGCCCAGGCGGCAGCCTTCCAGGAAAGTCCGGAAGGCCCTCTGCCGCAGGCCGATCCCGGCGCCATTAATATCCCTCCCCCGGATGTCAACACCAGCCGCCCTCTGATCCCCGTCCGTCCTTCCGCCTCCCGTCCGTCCCCGGCGGAGAACCCTGCCTACCAGCCGCGTGCCATCTCCCCGGGCGAAAGCGACTCCCTCCGCCAGCAGCTTGCCGCCGCGCGGAAAGAAAGCGAACGCTGGCAGGAGAAGTTCACCCGCCAGTCCGCCGAACTCAAAAGCGCCCTCTTTGAGGTGGACAGAACAAAGGTGACGGTCGTGGAACTGAAGGCCAAAGTCGCCCAGACTCAGGATGCCTTTGAAAATGCGGCCAAGGATCGCGAGATCGCCCGGGCAAAGACGCCGCCCCCGGATGACAAACGCGCAAACGAGCTGGCCGCACGCATCGAAAAAATCGAGGCGGACAACGAGGTGCTGCTTGACGAGAACAGCCGCCTCGTGGCCAAGCTCGAATCCGCTTCGAAATATATCAGCTCCGCAGACGACGGACGCAAAACGCTTGACGCCGACCGCCGGAAAATCCTCCGGCAGCGCGACGAGGCGATCGCCCGGACAAAACGCCTCAAGGAAAATGCCGCCACCATCGAACGGCTCGACACCGAAAAAGCCGACCTCGAGAAAAAATTTGCCGTGGAGAAGCGCGCCCTCGAGTCCAAGCTCGCCGAGGCCGCCAATCCCGAACGCCTCCGGAAACTCGAGCGGGAAAACAAAGCCCTTTCCGTCCGGCTCGACGATTCCGCGAAGAAATTTGCCGAGGCGGAAAAAACCCGCGCCAGCGAAACCGCCCTGCGCATCACAAAAATCGAGGCCGATTCCGAAGCCCTCCAGGACGAGAACAGCCGACTTCTCGCCAAGCTCGAGTCCGCCTCGAAATATATTGCGGCCGCAAACGCGGAGCGCGGGGAGATCGAAGCCGACCGGAAAAAGATCGCGGCGCAGCGGGACGCGATGGCCGCGAAGAACACCGGGCTCGATGCCGCCAACGAAGCCCTTCTCGACGAAAACCGCCGTCTTTTCGGAAAGCTCGAATCCGCCTCGAAATATATCGATGGCAGCGAGGCCGTCCGAAAATTGCTCGAAGCCGACCGGAAAAAGATTGCGGCGCAGCGGGACGCGATGGCCGCAAAGAACACGGGACTTGATGTCCGCAACGAGGTTCTCCTTGAGGAGAACAACCGTCTCTTCGTGAAACTTGAGGCCGCCGCAAAATATATCGACGGAGCCGTGGCCGCCCGCAAGTTGCTGGAGGCCGACCGCCGGGTGCTTGTCGGCAGGCGGGATGACGCGCTTGCGGCCGCGAAGAAACTCAGGGAGGAAAAGGCGGCACTGGAACAGGTCGTCGGGGAAAAGACCGCACAGGAAAAGAAGTTTGTGAAGGAGAAGAAGGATCTCGAATCCAAACTGGCGGCCCTTCCGGGTGCGGATCGGCTCAGGAAAGTCGAAGCCGAAAACAAAAAGCTGGCCGCCGAGATTGAAGAGGCCGGTCGGAAGCTGGCCGAGGCCGCAAAGAAGCCCGATGACAAAACGGTTTCCGATCTGCGCAGCGAGATGAACGGCCTCAATGACCGGCTCCTGGAGGCCCAATCCCAAATTGCGGGCCGGGAGGAACAGATCAAAAAACTGGCGGCCCAGCTGGACGAGGCTTCCGGTGAGATTGCCCGCCTCAAGCTCAACCCGGAACCCACCGCCGAGGAAAAACGCGCCATTTCGGAGAACGATGTCCTGCGGGGGATCATCCTCCGCCAGATCAAGGAACAGAGCGGGCGCGATGCGGCCCGCACCGCCCTCGAGAACGAAATCCAGAGCCTCCAGATAAAATCGGACACCATCTCCAAGCAACTCGGGGTGCTGTCCCGCCCGGCATTCCAGCTCACCGAGCAGGAGGCCCTGATTTTCAAAGAGCCGGTGACTCTGCTCTCCGAAACGGGCAACTCCTCCCTTAATGTCACCATGGCCATTTCAAAGCCGGGAGCAAAAGCCGGAACGCCTCCCGATGCAAAGCAGGAGTCCAAGCCGACAGCGACCGGGCCGGACGCGCTCTCCAAAGATTCCCGCGACCTCGTCGAGCAGGCCCGCCAGCTTTTCAATGACCGGCAGTTCGCCGACGCCGAAAAAATCTACCAGAAAATCGTCGAGTCCGCCCCGGACAACTATTTCGTTCTCACCAATCTCGGCGTCACCCAAATCCAGGCGAAGAAGCTGGCCGCGGCCGAAGTCGCCTTGAAAAAGGCGGTCTCGATCAATCCGAAAGATTCTTTCGCGATAACGAACCTGGGGATTGTCTATTGCAAGCGGGGGCATTTCGACGAAGCGATTGCCACGTTGAAGGAAGCTCTCTCCCTGGATGGGAAAAATCACGTCGCCCTGAACTATCTCGGCATCTGCTACGGGGAAAAAGGTCTCACATCGGAAGCGGAGGACTGCTTCAAGCGCAGCATCGAGATCCGAAACGATTACCCGGACGCCCATTTCAATCTCGCCGTCCTCTATGTCAATTTCAAGCCACCGGCTGTCATTCCCGGAAGAGAGCATTACAACAAGGCCATCCAGTTCGGATCGACTCCCGACCCCGCGCTCGACCGCCTTCTCAAGTAGCACACCGGTGATCCGGCCCCCGGCTATTGCCCCGCATGGGTGTCGCGGTAGAGGGCGGCATAGACGCCGTTGCGGGCGAGCAGTTCCGGCCCCGTGCCGTCCTCGACGACACGCCCGTCCTTGAGCACGATAATGCGGCCGAGCGCATGCACCGTGGGCAGCCGGTGGGTGATAATGAGCGTCGTGCGCCCGCGCATGAGATCCGCGATCGTTTCCATGATCGCGTGTTCGGTGGAAGGATCGAGCGCGCTTGTCGGCTCATCGAGGAGCAGGATCGGCGCATCTTTCAGGAAGGCCCGCGCAATGCCGATCCGCTGGCGCTGCCCGACGCTGAGATGGCTTCCGCGTTCGCCCACCGGGCTGTCGAACCCCTGCGGCATCTGGAGGATGAAGTCGTGCGCCTGAGCGCGCCGCGCCGCATTGACGATCTCGGCCTCGGTCGCGCCGGGCTTGCCGTAGGCGATGTTCTCCTTGATGGTCGTGGAAAATAAAACCGTGTCCTGGAGCACCATGCCGATGTGCGCCCGGAGGCTTTTCTTTGTCACGGTGCGCAGATCGCATCCATCGAGAGACACGGATCCCGAGGTCGGATCGTAAAAGCGCGGGACGAGGCTCATCAGCGTGCTCTTGCCCGTGCCGGTTCCGCCGACAAACGCAACCGTCTGGCCGGGCTCGATCGTGAAGCTGATATTTTTCAAAATCACCCGCTCGTCGGTGTATCCGAACGACACGTCGGTGAACGCGATCCGTCCGTCCGCCCGGCCGAGCGCGCGGGCGTCGGGCGCGTCGGGCACATCGTTGTCGCGGTCGAGCACTTCAAAGCAGCGCGTGACCCCGGCGGCCGCGCCCTCGAGTGCCCAGGCGGTGTAGGCCAACTGCTCGATCGGCTGGTAGAGCATGGCCAGGTAGGCCGCGAAGACCGTCAGGTCTCCCAGCGTGAGCGTCTTGGCCACAACTTCCAGCGCCCCGACGTAATACATGACCGCGATCCCGACCGCCATGAGCGTGCCGACAACGAGCGAGCTGGCCACCGTGGTGATGCTCAGCCGCATGTTCGCATCCAGGCTTTGCGTGGCCCGCCGCCGGAATTGTAGAATCTCAAAGTCCTCGCGCCCGAAGGCATGCACCATGCGGATTTGGCTGAGCCCTTCCTGGGCGAGGGTGAGCAGGTCGCTTTCGCGCTCCTGGATCGTGGTCGATTGCCTGCGCACGCGGTCGGCATAATGCCGGATCGCCCACACGACAACCGGCAGGATCGCCAGCGAGGCCAGGGAAAGCTGCCAACTCATCCGCACCATCACGCACAACGCCGCCCCGAGCGTGACCACCGACGAAAGCACGCCCGCGAATCCTTTGTTGTAAATCGTCTGGATGCTCTGCGAATCGTAGGCGACCCGGAAACTCGAATCCGCGCTCCGCCGGGAGTCGTGAAACTTCAGTGGCAGCGCCTGCATCGTGCTGTAAAGATCGGTGCGCAAGGCCAGAAGGGCCCGCAGCCCGACCCGGATAAAAAGGTAGTTCGACGCCAGATTCACCAGACCGGACAGCATGCTGATCACGACCATCGTCAGACACAGCCAGAAAATTGCCGCCGCATCACTGTCGCCGAACCAATGCCGGACAAAGGCCCCCGCGCCCTTTGCCGCCCCCGCCGGATCCAGCACGCCATCGACAATGTATTTGAACGGCCAGGGCTTCAGCAGGCTGAAAAGGATCGAGACCAGCGTCAGTAAAATCCCTCCGATGGTTGGCCGCATAAACGGCCGGAAATACCGGATCGCCCGCAGGTAAATGTTCACAGCGGCGAACCCTAGCAGCAAGAGCCTTCGTGCGCGAGAGCCGATTTCGTTCGCAGGCGCGCGGACAAATCAGGCCAATGGCTGGTCGCCGTTATTGAGGATCGCGGCGAGACGTTTCACGGCCGGAAAGCCAAGCATTTCTCCCCAACGGCATTTGACCGGAGTGATCCGGGCGGCGGGGAGGACGGCCAGCCATTTGGCGGCACCATCGGGCGGGAAGTCCGAAGGCAGAACGATCCGGGCGGCAATGGGGCCGGGCCGGAACCGATATTTTTTCCAAGCGGACTCGTGGCTGGCCGAGGGCTCGTCGGTTGCGGCACGGGGTTCCATCCGCTCGGGGGTGGAGAGCCGTTTGAACGCGTCCTTCACGGTGGAGAACCATCCGCCGGAGATTTCGGCCACGGCCGGCGCGACGGAGCCGATGAGCAACAATTCCGGTGCGGGGCGTCCGGCTGCCGCGAGTTGGCGGACCATCTCGAGGGCAACCGTGCCGCCGAATCCGAAGCCGGCGAGCACAAACGAGGCGGTGGGATCTTCCTCAAGGAGGACATCGATATAGGCGGCGGCGGCACTTTCGACCGACGGATGGCAGGCTTCCGGATTATGGAACCCCCGGGCCACCAAGCCGATGATGCGGCGCGTGGAACCGAGGGCGGTCGCCAGATCGCGATAGAGATCGGGTGTCCCCGAGGCGCCGGGAAGAAGAACCAAGGTCGGGGCGCCGCCTTTTTCGTGCAGCACGGTGACCGGATTCCACGGACGCGAAGCGGCGGCCGATGGGGCCGGGGCAACGGCTTTCGGAGTCTGCGGAACCGGCATTTCGGGAACCGGAAGCAAGGCTTCGTCAATCCAGCCGCCGCGTGTCAGCGGCCATTCCGAAACGGCGAGAAGACCGGGCGATGCGGAGTCCGCCAACACCCAGGAGTGTGCGCCGATGTGGGCGTCGAGCGCGCCAACGAGCAGGGATTCCGTGGCGCGGTGGGCCGCCGCATCGGGGATGCCGGGCACACGTTTCCCGTCGCTCTCGATGAACAAATCTCCGGAGTGATCGCGCCACCCGCGGAGGCCGGTGGCGATTCCCTTGCGTCCGCTTGCGCCGACGGATTTTTTCCAGCCCGGAAACCGGAAGACGAGTTCGCCGGAATAGCCGGGAGGCATTTCGTGGGCGTCGGGGTCGAAAATCGAAACTTCAACATCCGGGGTCGGTTTGCCCGGCGCGAGCGTCGCGGCTTCCGCGCTGGCGGCGGAGGCAACGCCGAGCCCGCAGAGTCCGGCCGGGCTGAAAAAGACAAGGGTGTTCAGCGATCCGTTGGCCTGTTGGTTCCAGATGTCGAGCGCGGCCTTGCGCGGCGATCCGGCTTCGACAGCGACAACGCGGATCGTTGGCGGGACGTGTTCCTCCCGGCGCGCCCAGCGGGCAGCTTGGTTGTGCCATTCCGGTGCGGTAAGGCGGAGGTGGGTGACCGGAGCCGTCGCCGGATCAAGCAGGTCGTTGCCGGCGAGGTGAACCGTGCCACCGGCGAGAAGCGGAAGCATCCACTCGTCAAAGAACGCACCGCCTCCCGCGGCCGCGTGCGCGAGGAACGAGTCGCCCGGATCGAAATGCAGAACCCGCGCACCCTCGATGCAGGCGGCGATCAACTGGCCGTGGGTCAGGGCGCGGACAATCGGAACCCCTCCATCGCAGTGGCCGGTCAGAATGGCGGCGGGTGTTTCGGCGGAAATTTCGGGCCCGGGCAGGTCGGACGTCTCGAGAGTGTCCCATTCCTGATCCAGCACAATCCGGCGGCGGGAGGATTCGTCGAGCAGGGGCGCGCTTGCGGCATCGCAGAGGACGACACCGACATCGTGGGAGGAGAGCGTGGACTCGATCCACTCCGGCGGGGAAGACGGGTCGAGCGCAACGCACAGGTTGCCCGCTTTCCACGAGCCGAGCAGCGCGACGGCAACCCACGACGTTGAAGAAAGGAAAAGTCCCGCATGCCAGCCGTCGGCGAGCCCGGCCTGCGCGAGGTGCGAGGCCAGTTTGTCGGAGAGGGAATCCAGCGCGGAAAAAGTCAGCGCATAATCTCCATCCTGGACGGCAATGGCGTCCGGGTGCCTGGCTGCCACTTCGCGGAAGGCGGCCGGAATCGACTCCGGATGTTCCAGGCTTTCCGGCCCGCGCGCCCAGTTCCTCAGCGTGCGGGTTTCCTCGGGTGTCAGGATCGGCACTTTGGCGAGCGGCTTGTCGAGAAGTTCCGGCAAATCGGCAATCAGCGCGGTGACGCGCGAAAGAAGATCGCGCGCGGCCGGCTCGGAAGGTCCGTCCACCCGAAGAGACAGGCGGATTCCCTCGCGGGCTTCGAGCAGCAATCCGCTTGGGGAAGGAGGCAGCACACGGGTGTCAAAGTTGATCCAGCGGGGCAGCACGGAATGAATGATGTCGTTCAGCGGCTCGCCCCGCCAAGCGAAGGAGACGGGGATTTCCTGCAACGCGAACGGAAGTCCGGTTGCCGCCAGCACCTGAGCCGGATTGATCCAGGCGTTTGCCGTGGCCGTCTCGTGTCGTTTTTGCGCGGCGAGAAGCCAGGCGCCGACAGGGCCTTCCCAAGTTTGCGAAATCGGAAGCCAGTTTTCGAAAAAGCCGGCCTCCGGGGGTTGCCGGGCCGAGTGCAGGGCAAGCGAAAGATGTCCGGTCGCTCCAAACCGGCGCAAAACGAGCGCCCAGAGACATTGCAAAACAACCTGACGATCGAGGTTCCGATCCGCGCACAATTTCGCAAAGGCGGCGGTCTCCTCGCGTCCGAGGGCCGTCGAAGCTCGGGCAAAGCTCCCCCCGTCCGGGCGGGGATGGAGCCGCAGCGGCCGATCCGCGCCGGCGAGGACTTCTTTCCATGCCGCGAGCGAGCCGGGGGTAGAAAGGGCGACAGCGGCCGGTTCGACGGAAACGGGCTGCCCGATCGCCACCAGCCAGTCGGCCAGCACGCGCCCCACGGAAAACTCATCCAACAGGAACGCTGGAAACGTCAGCAGGTAATGGGCGTTGCCGCCCGGCAGTCGGATCTCATGAAACCGCACCAGCGGAAGAATGCTCGGATCAAACGAGCGTGCGGCATCCGCCGCGAGCAGAGCGTTCCATTTTTCCGGCACGTCTTCCGGTGTTTCGCCCTGCCAATCAATAGCGATCCAATCCGTTCCGGCGGAATCGCGTTCCTTGACTGTCAGCATTTCTCCGGCGGATGGCGTGAATGTGGAACGCAGGATCCCGTGGCGCGACGCAACCGACTGCCAGGCCGCGCGGAGGGATTCCAGACCGGTTTTTTCCCCGAAACTGATCGAGACCTGCGTGTTCCCCGCTCCGGTTCGCGACAGGGCGGGAGATCGGTGGAATGCCGCCGCCTGCATCGGGTTTGCTGGAAATTCTCTCATCGTCGGCCGGGGTTAAAATCCGTCATCCGTGACGGCTCCGTGCGACGCGGTCGAAACATGCGACGCGTATTTTGCAAGGACGCCGCGGCGGTAGCGGGGGGTCGGCTTTTTCCATTTTGCCAGGCGTGCGGCAATTTCTTTTTGCGGGATGTCCAGCGTGAGCCTGCGGGCGGCGGCATCGATCGTGATCGGATCGCCATTGCGGACGATCGCAAGCGTTCCGCCCTCGAACGCCTCGGGCGTGATGTGGCCGACCACAAACCCGTGGGTGCCCCCGGAGAACCGTCCGTCGGTGATCAGGGCAACGTCTTTGCCAAGCCCCCGGCCCATCACCGCACTGGTCGGCGAAAGCATTTCGCGCATGCCCGGCCCTCCGCGCGGCCCCTCGTAGCGAATGACAAGGACATCTCCTTTGACAATTTTTCCGGCAAGGATCGCGTCGAGGGCTTTTTCCTCGGACTCGAAGACACGGGCGGTGCCGGAGAATTTTTCCCCCTCTTTGCCGGAGATTTTGGCAACGGCACCCTCGGGGGCGAGGTTGCCGCGGAGGATGACGAGGTGGCTTTCCTTTTTGATCGGACGGTCGAGGGGCAGGATGATCTGTTGCTTTTTCGGGTAGGGTTTGAACGGCGCGAGGTTCTGCTTGAGCGTCTTTCCCGTGACGGTGAGGCAATCGCCATGAAGCAATCCGGCGGCAAGAAGATCCTTCATCATCGGCACGATGCCGCCGATGTTCACCAGCTCGGACATCAGGAAACGCCCGCTGGGCTTGAGGTCGGCGAGAACCGGCACGCGCTTGCCGATACGCGTGAAGTCGTCGAGCGCGAGATTGACGCCCGCCGAGTGCGCGATCGCCAAAAGATGGAGGACGCAATTCGTCGAGCCGCCGAGCGCGATGGATACGGTGATCGCATTTTCAAACGCTTCCTTGGAAAAAAGATCCGACGGGCGGATGCCGCGCCTGAGCATGTTGATGACGGCGGCACCCGCATCGCGGCAATCCTGGATCTTGTGTTTTGACACCGCCGCCTGGGCCGAGCTGTTTGGAAGGCTGAACCCCATGGCCTCGATGGCCGAGGCCATCGTGTTGGCCGTGTACATCCCGCCGCACGAGCCGGCACCCGGAATCGCACAGGACTCGACGGCGTGAAGCTCCCTGTCCGTGATTTTTTTGGCCGCCTGCTGGCCGACCGCTTCGAAGACCGAAACGACATCGACGTTCTTTCCGGCGAGGCATCCGGGCAGGATCGTGCCACCGTAGACGAAGATCGCCGCACGGTTCATCCGTGCAATCGCGATCAGGCATCCGGGCATGTTTTTGTCGCAGCCGCCGATGGCAACGAACCCGTCAAATCCCTGACAGCCCACGACCGTCTCGACCGAGTCGGCGATCACTTCGCGGGAGACGAGCGAGTATTTCATGCCTTCGGTTCCCATCGAGATGCCGTCGGAAATCGTGATCGTGTTGAAGATCGTCGCCTTGCCGCCGGCCGCGTCGATGCCGAGCGCGGCTTCGCGGGCGAGCTGGTCGATGTGCATGTTGCACGGTGTGACCATGCTCCACGTCGAAGCCACGCCGATCTGCGGCTTGGAAAAATCGCTTTCTTTGTAACCCACCGGATAAAGCATCGCCCGGCTTGGCGCGCGGCTCACTCCATCCAGAACGATTGAGGAGTGCGGACGCATGCGGGCATTGGATTTGGAACTCATAAGCGAAAACCCATACCACCACTTGCCGCAGCGGGCGAGCGCCGATTTTCAAGCCGCAGCGCCAAATTGCGGCGTCCCGGTTGGGATGAGGGAGGGGCTCCCCTCCCGCGCAAATCGGTTCTGGCAGCCGGGCGACCTTCCGTCACTTGACCGGAAGCTTCGTGTCTTTTAAACGCCGGCAGTGAAAAGAGAGTTGTTCCGCGCGGGCGGGTTCTCCATTCTCCTGCGCGATGACATCCGAATTTTTGCCCGCCGCAACGCGTCTCTGCGCGGTGTGCGGCCTGTGCTGCAACGGCGTGATGTTTCACAGCGTTGAGTTGCAGGCGACCGACCGGCCGAAGGAACTCCTCAGCCTCGGGATGAAATTGAAGAAGAAGCGGAGACGGAATTTTTTCCGCCAGCCCTGTCCGGCCCACAAGGATTCCCGCTGCTCGATCTATGAACAGCGGCCGCAGCGCTGTCGGTTGTTCGAGTGCCGCCAACTCCTGCTCGTCCGCTCGGGAGAAATCACGGAGACGTCCGCCCTGGAGAAAATCCTCGAGGAGAAAAAGCGCATCGCCGGGGTGGAGAACCTGCTCGATCTGGCCGGGGCGACCAATCGCAGACGGTCGCTGAAGCGCCGCCATCAAAAAGTTCTCGATGAGCCGCCGGACGGCGCGGATGTGGAGCCGCTCCGCGAACGGTTGACGGAGGCCATGCGGCAGCTGGAGGAAGTCCTGGAACGCGACTTCCGGGGGAAGTGATGGAACGCCTGCCTTTTCATGTTGAGGCAGTTGCCGAGGGCTCGTCCGCACGGGCAGCGGTTTTCCACACGCTGCACAACGAGGTGCGAACCCCTCTCTTCATGCCGGTCGGCACGCAGGCGACCGTGAAGGCGCAGCTTCCGCAGTCGTTGGAGGATTCGGGCACCCAGATTCTCCTGGCCAATACCTACCATCTGCTTTTGCGTCCGGGGACGGAGGTCTTTCGGCGCATGGGCGGGATTCATGCGTTTATGAGCTGGAAGCGTTCGGTTCTCACCGACTCGGGCGGGTTTCAGGTTTTTTCGCTTCGTCATGCGCGCTCGATGACCGAGGAGGGGGCCGTTTTTCAAAGCTACACCGATGGGCGCACGATCCTGTTGAGCCCGGAGGTGAGCATCGGTACTCAGGTTGCGATCGGGAGCGATATCATGATGGCGCTTGACCAATGTGTCGCTTCGACCTCCGATGAGACGATGGTGAGAAATGCGATGGAGTTGACCCGCCGGTGGGCGGCCCGCAGCCTGGCGGCACGCGGGGACTCGCCGCAGGCGATGTTTGGGATCGTCCAGGGCGCGCTCTTTCCCGAGCTCCGGCGCGAGAGCATGTCCGGTCTCGGCGGGATGGACTTCGATGGCTATGCGATCGGCGGTTTGGCGGTCGGGGAGAGCAAAAACGAACGCGAGGACATGTGTGCGTTCACTACCAGCCTGATGCCGCGCGGGAAGCCACGCTACCTGATGGGGGTTGGCACGCCGTTGGATATCCTTGAGGCCGTCCACCGCGGGGTCGATCTGTTCGACTGCATCATTCCAACTCAGGTCGCGCAGCGGGGCGGAGCCTTCACGTCGCGCGGGTTCCTGCAAATGCGGCGCGGGGTCTACAAGTTCTCGCAGGAAACGCTCGACCCCGCCTGCGACTGTCCGACGTGCTCCCGCTATTCGCGCGCCTATTTGCACCACCTCACCAAGACGAAGGAAACGCTGGGTTGGCAGCTCCTTGGCAAACACAACATCCACTTCTACCACCGGCTCATGCGCGAGATCCGACAGAGCATTCTCGAGGGGCGGTTCCTCGGTCTCTACCGCGATAAACGCGCGTTCCTGCAGGAGGACGACCTGGACAATCCGGTGCATGATCCCGGGCCGAAACGCACGAAGCGGCTGGTGCTCGGAGATTACGAAATTCACACGGCCCGCGAGGGGTTCGCGAGCATTCTGCACCGGTCGTCCGGTGAGATCATGCACTCGCGCACACCGCCGATGGACGAGGCCAACCGCCTCTATGTCGGGCAATCCGGCCTTGCATCGCTGCTGAGCGGGGAGGAGAAACTTGTCCTCTGGGATGTCGGGCTGGGTGCGGCCGCCAACGCCATGGCGGCGATCCGCTGCTACGAAGCCCGGGCGGCCCGTGAACCGGTGCGTCCGATGCGGATCATCAGCTTTGAAAACGACCTTGATTCGCTCCGTCTGGCCTTTGCGAACAATGACAAATTTCCGTATCTGCGGCACAGCGGACCGGCGGGACTGCTCAAGAGCGGCCGCTGGCAATCCCGCGAATACCCGGGGTTGAGCTGGGAGTTGCTGACGGGAGATTTTCTCGCGTTGCTGGATGAGGTGCCCGCGCCTCCGGATGTCATCTTTTACGACATGTTTTCCAGCAAAACGAATCCGGGGCACTGGACGCGGGAAACCTTTCGCCGGCTCTATGCCGCCTGCCAGGGCCGCCCTGCCGAATTCTTTACCTACACCGTTTCGACAGCCGCCAGAGTCGCGCTTCTCGCGGCCGGATTCTTCGTCGCCAAGGGCCGCAGCACCGGCGAAAAAGTCGAAACAACGATCGCGCTCACACCCCAAGCCCTCGGACTCCCGACCGGACGGAGTCGCGATCTCCTGGCGGCCGACTGGCTCGTGAAGTGGAACCGTTCGCGGGCGAAGTTTCCCGAAGGAATGCCGGACAGCGAGCATCCCGCCTTCGAGAGGATGATCCGCGAACACCCGCAGTTTTTAAAGAACACGGCGGACGCACGAACCTGAACCAACCCCCCGGTTCCCCACCGAAAAATCGCTCAGAACTGTTTGAGAAACCGGAGGTCGTTCTCGACGAGCATGCGGATATCGGGGATCTTGGCAAGGTTCATGGCGAGGCGGTCGAGTCCGAAGCCGAAGGCGAAGCCAGAGACACGCTCGGGGTCGTAAAGCCGGTCGCCGCGGCGTTCGCAGATCGCCTCGAAGACGGCCGGATCGACCATCCCGCAGCCGGCAAGTTCCATCCATTGGTTGCCCAGCGCCTCCGCACGAATGTCGATTTCGTAGCTCGGTTCGGTGAACGGAAAAAAGTGCGGACGGAACTGGATGTCGGTTCCCGGCCCGAAGAGCTCGCGGAAGAAAAATTCCAGCGTGCCCTTGAGGTCGCCGAGGTTGACATTTTCAGCCACGTAGAGGCCTTCCATCTGCGTGAACTGGGCAAGGTGCGTGGCATCGACCTCGTCCCGGCGGTAGGCCGAACCGGGAGCAATGATGCGGATCGGCGGCGGACAGTTTTCCATCACGCGGATCTGCACGGTTGATGTGTGCGAGCGGAGGAGACGTCCGTCGGGCAGGTAAAACGTGTCCTGCTCGTTCCGCGCCGGATGGTCGGGAGGCGTGTTCAGCGCGTCGAAACAATGCCACTCGGTTTCGATGTCGGGTCCGTCCGCAATCGCGAAGCCCATCCGGCGGAAGCACCGCACCGCCCGGTCGAGCAATTGCGTGAGCGGATGGAGGGTGCCGGGTGTCGGCGAAGTTCCCGGCAACGTGAGATCGAGCGAAGCAACAGCAGCGGTATCCGCTTCTTCAAGGAGACCGGTTTCGCGTGTTTCGAGGGCCGACGTCACCGCCTGCCTCAGGTCATTGAGCAACTTCCCGACGCGTGGACGCTCTTCCTTGGCGACCGTGCGCATCCTCTCGCCAAGGACGGTAATCAGACCGCTCTTGCCAAGGAAACGCACCCGCACAGCGTCCAACGACAACCGGTCGCCGACCGATCCGATAGCAGTCAAGGCATCGGCGCGCAGGTCTCCAACTTGTTTTTCCATCGCTGGTTTGTTCCTCTTTAATCCAAGGGGAACGGGCACCCCGCCCGTTTATGTTTCTCTCACGGGCGATCCGCCCGCGACCCCAGTTTTCAGGCCGCTTGCTTCTTCGTCTCCAGAGCCACTTTGGCCCTGTCGGCGATCTGCTTGAAGACGGGCTCGTCCTGAATGGCAATATCCGAGAGAACCTTGCGGTCGATCGTGATATTGGCGGCCTTCAATCCCTCAATGAACCGGCTGTAGGTCAGGCCCTGCGCCCGGACGGCCGCGCTGAGGCGGGTGATCCAGAGGGCGCGAAAATTGCGCTTGCGGGTTTTACGGTCGCGGTAGGCCCAGTATTTCCCCTTCATCTGCGCATCTTTTGCGTAGCGGAAGAGTTTCGATCTGCGGCCACGGTAGCCCTTTGAGGCGTCGATGACGCGCTTGCGGCGCGCGCGGCTGGCGGGAGCATTGGTTGCTCTTGGCATGTTCTGTCATCCTGCGGTGAGGCAGGGTCTCCTTGGAGCGGCTGTTCGTTTGGTGATGATCCCCGGACTCGCCGGCTCCGTCATCCCCGGAAAATTAATCCAGGGAAGTCCAAGGGATCGAAGGTAATCTAGTGACTGAACGGCAGGTTCGCCCTGATGCGGGCGACGTCGGTGGGATCCACGACGGCCGACTTGGCCATCTTGCGTTTGAGGTTCGAACTCTTGGTGGCGAGAAGGTGGCGGCGGCTGGCCTTTGTGCGCATGATCTTGCCGGTTCCGGTGACCTTGAAACGCTTGGCAACGGCCTTGCGGGTTTTACTGCGTGCAATTGGTTTTGGCATGGGAAAAGTCAAACAGAATATCAAGGCTCGATCCGCACGCAATCACAAAATCCTAAAAAATGCCGTTTGGTTTCAGCCTCCGGAGAGAACGGATGAACAATAAATGTCTCAGCTGAGACATTTATTGTTGCGGGATTGAAATGCGGGGGCGGTTTTGTGCCATTCGATTTGATTGCAAACGATGCGGATCGCCTGCCTGTTTTTCTGTGCGGACAGGCGTCCCAAAGTTCGACCAAATCCATCCCGGCTCTGTAGGGGGAGACCTTTTAAATGTCCGATCTGATCATCGGCAAATTGCGCAATCACCCTCCCCTCCGGTTGCGAAAGTCGTGGTGCTATCCTGCCGCGTGGAGTGCTGCGGCTTTTCCGGCGGCTTCGCCGGTGGCCAGGCAGGTGCCGATGACGCGGATCGAGGCCTGGGCTTCGTGCGAACAGGAGATGCAGCGGCCGGCCATGAAGAGAGCCTCGACATTGCGGGAGCGAAGGGCGCGAAGCGGGATACCGCAAGGCCGGTTCTCAGACGGAAACCGGAATTTCGGTCCGGTGGGTTTCTCCCGTAATTCCATCGGCCAAGCAGTCCGAGCCACAGAATCGGCAAACGTGGCTCCGTCGCGGATGTCGTCGGTTGAAAGCTCGTAGCGGCCGGAGATCCTGCGGCTTTCCCGGATCCCCGCCCGCGCGGGCAGCTCGGCGAGCGTGGCGCGGAGAAATCCCGGCATCGTCCCACGCAAAAACCGGACAATCCGCAGGGCGGCATCGCGTCCCTCGTTCTCAATCGCCGCAAGCTGCAATGCGTCGCAGGGGTCGAATGCCGCCAAGTTCGGAAAAAGTGGAGCAGGCGAGTCGCCTGCTTTTCCCGGAGAGGAAGGGCCCCGGGACGGTCGCTCCACGTTCCCAAGCTGCCCGGACGCGGAGCCATTCGGGGCGAACCCCACAGCGGCGAGATCCATCGTGCCCCAGGCTTCACCCTCTGTCGCCCCGCCGCGGAATGCGGCCCCCAGGGCGGAAGCGGGAAGAATGCCGTCGGTGACCGCCGCGCTCAGTGCCCGAGCGATCCGGATCCGTTCGTCGCCGGACAAGGCGGATGCGGGCACGCCGTCGAGTTTGAAAATGTAAGCCGGTCGCTGGAGTTTGTCCGCCGGTGCCTGGGTCCAATCCGCTCCGGTCAGCACAGCCACTTCGGCGTCGCCGGTGGTGTCCACGACCGCGGCGGTCTCCAATTGCGCGCGCCGACCCGGACTGTTCAGGCCCAGGATCATGCCGCCGCCGGAACTGGCCTCGAGAATTTCGGTGTGCAACCGGATCTCGAGTCCCGGAACGTCCGCGCACAGGCGGCCAGCAAGCGAGGCGAATGCCGCCGGCTCATGGAGCAGGACATCAAGACGCCCCATGCGGACAGGCCCCCGCGCGCCGCCGGCTTCGAGCAGGCGGTTTGCAAACTCCATCGGAAACCCGGAGTTGGCGGGAATCAACGGCTGCGATTCATTTTCTCGCAGGAGATAGAGCCCGCAAATCGAATGGATCAGCGCGCCCGCCACCTGACCGCCAAGCATGCCCCGCCTCTCAATCAGGACAACACGGGCGCCGCTCCGGGCAGCGGATACCGCGGCGGCAATCCCGGCGCACCCTCCGCCGACAACTGCTACGTCGGCGCGCATCCCGTGCCTTCCTCCGGTTGGAAATCGGTCGGGTCTCCGCCGAGCAGATCCTCACGCACCCGGGCGAGAACGAGATCCGCTTCTTCCCGGGTGGCGGAGCCTTCCCTCCAAGAAAAGGTGACGTTGAGCCGCCCGTTAAAAAGCCCGAAAAAAAGCCCTGATCCGGGCGGGGCGGACACCGAGGGAATATGGTAGGCATTGGTCACGCGTGCACCAAACACGTCGCCGAGCCCTGCGGAGAACTCGCCGGTGAACGAGTGGAAAAACGCGGTGATCTCGCCGCCAAATTGCCGCCGCACAAACGCCAGATAAACCGCGGAGGGGAGTCGTCGCAAAAGCTCCAGCACCTGGGTGAACGAACGATCAAGCCGCCCGCGTGTCATTTCCTCAAACTGCGCCTGCGCAAGCTTCGCCGCCGCCGCCATCGAGTCCAATGAGGCCCGCGCCATCGCAAAAAATAAAATCGTCACACAATTCTGGAACGGCACCGTTCCCAGACCCTTTTTGCGGATCTGAACGGGCAGGCTTACCACGTAATGGGCGGGATCGCTGCCCCGTGCGAGGAAGGCCTGCCGGTGTGCCCGCAACGCGCAGGCCAGAAAATATCCGATGCGGAACAGCGGGCCGACCGCCGCTTCCATCCGGGCCTGAATGCGTTCGGTGGAGCCGACATCAAATGTGAGCATCCGGAACCTCAGACGACCGGGGCGCGGGTGTGGTCCCGCGAGCGATACGTAGCGGTCGGCCGCAAGTCCGAAAAACCGTTCGACAACCGGCGTGGCAATCCGGATACGTTCGCGAAGCGTCACGCGCGGAGGAACGGCTGGCGGCACGGGGAGAGCCGCGGCAGAACCGGGAGGAGGCGGGTTCACGAGCGCATCGACAAGGAATTCCGCGCCCTTGCCGTCGAAGAGAAGATGCGTCCATGTGAGAACAAGCAGGCTTCCTCCGCCCCGAAGCAACACGAGGTCGATGTGCAGGTTGCGCAAGCCATTGCGAGAGCCAAGCTGTTGGTTGAGGACGTGATCCACCCAGACATCCTCCGAGGCGATCTCCGTCGCGCGGCGCCCATCGGGAACGCACGCGCCTTTTTCAAACCAGAGGTTGACCGGCAGGTGGCGCTCCGTGCGGCGGCCTTCATGCCAGGCCGCCCGCAGCGTGAACGGGTTGCGCCGGACCACGGCGTCGAGCAGGGGATGCGCCGCAGCGAGGCCCCGGGCGGATTCCTCCACCCGCGCGATATCGGGAACCGAATTCATGCGCACATGCGTCTGGCCGATCAGCCCGTGCTGGCCGTGCCGGTGCATCATGCGGTCGAGCGCGAGAACGAAGCAGTCCGCCCCCGTCAGGCGGGCGAGTTCTTTTCCGAAGAAAAGACTCACCGCGGGTCTCCGGGCGTTGCGCGCTTCATCCGGGGGCCGCCTCCGAATCCATCAGGCGCGCGAGATCCGCAACCGAGGAAAAATTGGCCCGTGTGAGTTTTGCGGCCGGAAGACGCACCCCGAAATTCTGTTCGATCAGGATCAGGAGCTGCATGATCGCCATCGAGTCCAACCCCGCGTCGAAGAGGTTGGAATGTTCGTCGAAGTCGGGGCCGACCTCGAGAATATCGTGGGAAACAAGCCCGAGCAGCTTCGTCCGCCTTGAACAATGGTCGTCATTTGCTGTAGCCATAGATCCGGAATGCATCGCCTGAAGACTTCTAAAACCCATCCGGCAAGTCAACTGCTTAGACTCGTATGAACCGCCCGCCGCCCGGCGGTCGGGAACTTGCTGTCTGTCTGGCGTCGTCGCACCTCGGCTTTCAGGTTCATGCCGGGTTTCTCAGCGGTCTCGAGGGACTGGGCATCCGCCCGCGGCACATCAGCGGAGCGTCTTCCGGGGCTTATGTCGGCGGTCTCTATGCGGCGGGCCACTCTCCGGAGAAAATCAAAGACATCCTGGGCGCCCGGGCGATGACCCGTGCGTTCTGGGAATGGCGGGGGCCGTTGCGCGGGCTCGCCATGCTCGCCAACCTCACCGGGTTCACCGGATTCCTCACAGGAAAAAAGGTCTCCCGCTACCTGGAAAAATTTCTCGGCGGCCTCCGGATCGAGGACTGTCCGCGTGCCGAGCTTTCGATCGCCGTCACCAATCTGACAAAGAACCGCGCGGAGATCGTGCGCTCCGGTCCGCTCAAGGAATTCATCATCGCCAGTTGCGCGGTTCCCTGCATATTTCGGGCGTTCCGGATCGGCGGCGATCTCTATTGGGACGGCGCGGTTTCGGATTCCTCGCCCTTCAATCATCTCATTGACGACCCGCGCATCGGCACGATTGTCGTCCACGTCGTCACGCACCCGGATCATCCGCACGCGGCGCGGGCGCGCACGATTGCCGACGCGCTCGGCCGTTCGCACCAGATCGTGACCGACCGGTTGCTTGCGCTCTGCGTCGAGAGCGGACGCCACCGGGGGAAGAGGATCATTGTCCTGACCAGCGAAGTCCCCCGGTTCCGATTCGGTGCCCCGCAATCCGTCGCCCCCCTCTTTGCCGCCGGCCGGGCGACGGCACACACCCATCGGGAGGTGCTGTTGGAATCGGCCTTTCCGTGTTGAGTTGGCGGCCTCTTTGACATTCCGCCGTCCGGGCCCGGCACCTGTTGGCGGAAGATCAGGCCGCAGGCCTCTCAACCATTGTCCGGAGCGAAGAGTTCGGATTCGAGGTAAGGGGTCGTGCGGGGCTTTCCGGGAAGATAGCCTTGAACGTAGTCCACATCCATGGCGACAAGCATATCGTAGATCGCCTGGCGTTCGACATATTCGGCGACAATCGGAACCAGCAGGGCGGCGGCGAGCGCCTGCACGGCGCGGACGACCGCGAGGCTGAAGGGATCTTCGTCAAGCTGGCGGAAAAACGATCCGTCGATTTTGATCAAATCAATGGGAAGGGATTTCAAGTAGATCAGGGAGGAAGCCCCCGATCCAAAATCATCGAGGGCAAAGCGGAACCCGCGCGCGCGCAGGGAAGTCATTGTGGCCTTCGCCTCGCGGAGATTCGAAATCACCTCATTCTCGGTGAGCTCGAAGAGGATCTTTTCGGGGCCGACCTCCCGGGTTTGCAGGAGGTTATCGAGAAATTCCACAAAATCCTCTCTGGCGAACGAACTGCCGGAAATATTGATGGAAAGATGCGCGTCGGGCCTCGCGACAAGCGACTCGACACCGCGCGTGATCACAAAACGGTCGAGGGCCGACAACTGTCCGGAACGCTGCACGGAATTCATGAAGGCCGCCGGATGGACGGGAGCGCTGTCCGGGCGGTCATCGAGGCGGAGCAAAACCTCGTGACACAGGATGGAACGGGCGTTTGTCGCAACGATCGGCTGAAAGTAAATGCCGAGCGTGCCATCCCGCATGGCCTTCTTGATGCGCTCCGCCCAATCGCTGTCGGCAACCAGCAGGGCAAGGGCGCTGGCATTTTCGTTGTGGAGCTCCACGCGGTTGCGTCCGCCGGCCTTGGCCGCATAGCAGGCGGCATCGGCCACGCCGAGGAGATCGGCCGCCTCTCTGGCTCCGTCGATGGGAGCCACGCCGATTGACGCGCCGACCCGGAAGGAACGTCCCTGCTCCGCGAACACAAGGCCTTCGATCTTGACGCGCAGATTCTCCCCGATCACCAAGGCGTCGGACACCGCGCAGTCGGGCAGGATAATCACAAACTCGTCACCGCCGAACCGCACCAGCACATCGCCGGCCCGGACGGCCTCGCGCAGGATGTCCGCGACCGTGAGCAGGAGGCGGTCGCCGGCATCGTGCCCGAGCGTGTCGTTCACGATCTTGAAATTGTCGAGGTCGATGTAGAGCAGCGCGCCCGGCCGGCCGCCACGGGCCTCGACGACAGCCCCTTCAACGGCCACGGCGAGCCGACGGCGGTTGAAGAGCTTTGTCAACGGATCGTGGTCGGCGAGAAATTCCAGGTCGCCCTCGAGCTGACGGCGTTCGGCGAGAGCCTTGACCGCGGCCTCGGCGACGGCAAGCCGCACATCCAGCAGGCCGGGGTGGTAGGGCTTGCCGATGTAGTCGTCCGATCCGGCCGCCAGAATCTCCTTCAAATCCTCGGGCCGGTTGTTTCCTGTTCCGGCGAGGATGTAGTAGCAACGCCCCAGCGGATGCTGCCGGAGGAGCCTGCTGAATTCGAGCCCGCTGATCCCGGGAAGCTGGATATCCAAAACAATGAGGGGAAAGAATTCTCCGCGCAACAGATCGAACGCGGCTTCGGCGGAATCGCATCCCCGCACCTCGTGCCCGCGCGAACGGATCATTCTTTCAAGCAGGCGCCGTGTCGAACGGTCGTCTTCGATCACGAGCACCCTCAACCCGGGTTCCGTTGGCCGTGTTGGCGGCGCCAAGGGGATTTCCGCCATCTGGAGGTCGCCGCTCATATCGGGGACGATCATTGTTTTGACTGCTGGAAAATGCAAGTGCGATACGAAAATCCGCCCCGGCCGCCGCTTCTTGCGCCCACCGCGGAGTTGTGGAAAATAAATTGATCTTATACGTGCCCTCGTTAATGTGCGGTTCTTTTCAAGGGGAAAATTATGGTTTCTATCCGCCGGATTGTTCTGCATTTGCTGCTGGTCTCCTCCTCGTGTTGTGTGCACGGAGCCGAGAGCTACATCATCGCGGACGTGCAGACCGGGTTTGTTCTGGCTTCCAAAGAACGCGACACCAGGCTGCCGGTGGCGAGCCTGACAAAAATTGCAACCACGCTGGTCGTCCTCGACTGGGCGAAGCTCAAGGGAATCGATCTGTCCACCGAGGTGGAAATCCCTGCGGGGGCTCTCGCGGCCGGGGGGGCCAATCCGGTGGGATTGCAGGAAGGAGACCGGATAAGCCTTCGCGACCTGATTTATTCTTCCCTGCTGGCCTCGGACAACGTGGCCGCCACCGCTCTCGCCTTCCACATCGGGGCACAGCTTCCCAACGCACAAGGACTCGGCCCGGTCGGCAATTTTGTCGCGCACATGAACGCGCTGGCCCGTTCGCTGGGCATGAAGCGGACCCTTTTTCTCAACCCCGCCGGGCTCGACAACGCGGAAAGGGGAGCGATCCCCTGCTCGACCGCCGCCGACATGGCCCGCCTCACCCGCTATGCCTACGGCGCGGCCGGCTTTCCCTTCTATGTGGCGCAGGCCTCCCGGCAGATCCATGTGAACCGCGCCGGTGTGGACTCTCCGTTTGAAATCAAAAATACGAACGAACTGCTCGGACGCGAGCGGATTGACGGGGTGAAAACCGGCACCACCCGGCGGGCGGGCGAATGCCTGATTCTCTCGGCAAACCGGCCACCGGAATCCTACCGCGAAGGGGAGACGGTTTTTGTCACCCCGAAAAGGATTCTTGTTGTTCTGCTGCGGTCTCAGGATCGCTTCGGCGAAGGGGCGACCCTGATGCAGAGAGGCTGGAACCTCTACAATGCCTGGGCCTCCCAGGGAAGAAAAACACCCAAATCCCGGACTTTGTAAATTCCATGAACAAAAAACGGATCGGCATTCTGACGAGCGGGGCGACTGTCCCGGGCTGAACGCGGTGTTGCGCGCGGCTTCGCGCGCGTCGGAAAAACTGGGTTGGGAGCTGATCGGCTTTCACGACGGCTTCGAGGGGCTCCTGCCTCCCGGCAGTTACACGATTCTGGATCGCCGGGCGACAGCGGGCATCATGCATCTGGGGGGAACGATTCTCGGCACCGTCAACAAGGGCCACTTCGTTGCCAAGGCGGGGGCCGGCGACACGTTGGCCATCCCGCCCGGCATCATCGCTCAGGCGCGCCAGACATTCGATGCGCTCGGGCTCCACGCGCTCATCATCATTGGTGGCGAGGGATCGCTGTCCACCGCCCTGCAGCTCCACGAGGAGGGATTCCCGGTCGTCGGGGTGCCGAAGACAATCGACAACGACCTCGAAGCCACGGCAATGACGTTCGGGTTCGACTCGGCCGTGGCCTGTGTCGCGGACGCCCTCGACCGCCTGCACACGACGGCCACCAGCCACAAACGCGTGATGGTTCTGGAAGTGATGGGGCGTCATGCGGGCTGGATCGCCCTTCACGGCGGACTGGCCGGCGGGGCCGATGTGATTCTTATTCCCGAAATCCCCTTCGAACACGAGAAAGTTTCCGCGGAGGTCATGCGCCGCGACCGGGAAGGGGCCAAAAGCACGATGATCGTCGTCGCGGAGGGGGCCTCCCCGAAACAGGGTCACCAGCAGCGCCACCACACGGCCAGCGGCGAAAACCGCCTCGGCGGCGTCGCCGAAATCGTCGGCCGCGAAGTCGGCGACCGCACCGGCAAGGAAGTCCGCACCTGCATTCTCGGGCACCTCCAGCGCGGGGGAGGGCCCACGACGCTCGACCGCATCCTCGGCACCCGCTTCGGCGTCAAGGCGGTTCAGCTTGTCGCCGAAGGAAAATTCGGGACGATGGTGAGCTACCAGAACGACCAGACGCTCGATGTCCCGATCTCGCATGCCGTTCACAAACTTCGTAAGGTGAGCCCGGGTTGCCAAATGGTCGAAACCGCCCGTGCCGTCGAAATTTCTTTTGGAGACTAACATTATGTCCGACATCCTCCGCACCGCCATCCGGGATATTCCGGATTTTCCAAAACCCGGGATCCTCTTCCGGGACATCACGCCGGTTTTGAATGATCCGGTTCTCTTCAGGGCGGCGATCGCCGGGTTCGTGCAGGGGTGCCGCGCGGCTCAAGCGCAGCGCATTGCCGGCATCGACGCGCGCGGCTTCCTTTTTGGAACGACCGTCGCCCACGAGCTTGGGCTTGGTTTCGTGCCGATCCGCAAAAAAGGAAAGCTGCCTTTCCGCACGATCTCGCAAACCTACGATCTCGAATACGGCAGTTCCGAAGTCGAAGTGCATACCGACGCGTTTGCAAAAGACGAACGGGTCGTGCTCATTGATGATCTGCTCGCCACGGGGGGAACCGCGGGAGCGGCCGTGAAGCTGATCGAACTCGCGGGTGCCCGCGTTGTGCTGGCTCAATTCCTTATCGAGCTCGCTGATCTGGGAGGCCGCGCCTTGTTGCCGGGCATTCCCGTCACTTCGCTCGTTTGCTATCCTTGAAGGCGGAGTAAAGCGTCACGACGCCAAGGCACATGGGACGCGGCGGGTTGCAGGCGAGTCCTTCCGCCCCGATCAGCGCGTTCATCGAATCCCCCCGCGGAAACGCTTCAATCGACTCGGCGAGGTAGGCGTAAGCCTCCGGTCTTCCCGTCGTCCATCCGGCCACAGGCGGCAGGATGCGGTGCAGATACTGGCGGTAAATCCAGCGGGCGAGCGGTTGGTCGGGAAGGCTGAAATCCAACACCACAAGCAGCCCCCCCTCGCGCAGAACGCGGGCCATTTCCTTCACCGCGCCCGGCCACGACGCCATGTTGCGCAGCCCGAAGGCGACCGTCACCACATCGAAGAGTCCCTCTGCAAAAGGAAGGGCCAGCGCATCCGCATGCACGAGATGGGGCACGCCTTTTCGGCGCGCTTCTTCAAGCATCGCGGGGCAAAAATCCGCCCCGGTCACGTGCGCCTGCGGACAGGCTTTGAGCAGGGCGATCACGAGATCGCCGCTTCCGGTGGCAAGGTCGAGAACCCGTTCCGGCTTTTGCCGCGCGACAAGCCGCGCCACCCGCGTCCGCCAGACAAAATCCATCCCGCCGCTCAGCAGGTGGTTCGCAAAATCATACCGTTTGGAAATCGCGGAAAACGTGCTGCGGACAAATTCGGGATCCTGTTGTGGCAGCGTCGTGGGCAAAGGGCTTGGGATTTTCCGTGATGAAAAATGCTCACGAGAGGATTCGAACCTCCAAGGGTTACCCCATACGGTCCTGAGCCGTACGCGTCTGCCAGTTCCGCCACGTGAGCGATGGAAGGGGGAAACTATCCCCGCAATCCGCCCGTCTGTAAATCGCAAAAAACCGGCGGGTCTTCCTTCTTTTCGGTGTCGGGATATTTCAACACGACCTCTTCGGCGGCGGTGTTGCCGGATTTCACCCCGTTTTCTCTCTGCGTGCGACGAGCGAGAATTCCTGACGGAGTTTTGCAATATGATTGGCCGGGAGAACGCCGCGCCACTGGCTGCCCGGATAGAGGATCGCGTTTTTTCCGATGAGCGAACCCGGGCTCAGGACGCTGTTGCAGCCAACCTCGGCCTGATCGCCGACGATCGCCCCGAATTTGCGCAGCCCGGTCGCAACAGCACCTTCGGGCGTCGTGACGAGAATTTGTGATTTGTCGAGCTTCACGTTGGAAAGAATAGCCCCCGCGCCCAGGTGGGCTTTGAACCCGAGGATCGAGTCTCCGACATAGTTATAGTGCGGCACCTGCGCTCCGTCGAAAACAAGGCAGTTTTTGAACTCGGACGCATTGCCGGCAACCACTCCGTTGCCGATGAGGACGTTCTCGCGGATATAGCAACCGTTGCGGATCTCGCAGTCTTCTCCGATCCAAGCCGGCCCCTTGATCATCGCCCCGTGCTCGATGACCGTGCCTTTGCCGACAAAGACCGCCGTGCTGACAAACGGCTTGCCGAGCAGCTTGCCGAAGATCCCGGGCTTGAGTCGGAATTGCAGATAAGCCGCAATCTTTGGCAGGGCCTGCCAGACATGGTCGATGTTGTCGAAGATGACCCGGTGCTCGGTGTGGTTGAGGTCGAAAAACGTTTCGGGAGAAAACATGATATCAGGCGGTTGTTGCCAGCGGGGCAGGGGTCGGCTTTTGCCCGTCTTTTGTGTCTTTGAGCGACCACCCGAGGGCGGCGATCTCGTCGCGGATCGCGTCGCTGGCCTTCCAGTCTTTCGCGGCGCGGGCTTCGGCCCGGCGCCCAACAAGCGCGGCCACCGCGTCCGGAACCGCTTCCTCATCGGGTTCCAGCGCCAGGACGGACTGGACGCCGGCAAGCCAGGTAGCGAGGGCTTTGGCCCCGGATGGCGAAAGGCTGCCCGCATCGAGGCGGCGGTTGGTTTCCCGAATCACATCAAAGACCGCCGCAAGAGCCGCGGAAATATTGAGATCGTCATCGAGCGCGTTGCCGAAGCCGTCGAGTTCCGGGATGTCCGGCCGCTCTTCCCCGGTCGCCGGGGCCGCTGCTTCGTGGATGCGCGCGGACCACTCATCAAGGCGGACGAGTGCGCTGCGGGCGGCGGCGAGCCCGTCGAAGGTGAAGTTGAGCGGTTCGCGGTATTTCACGGAAAGGAGCGCGTAACGAACCTCGCGGCCGGTCCATCGTTTTTCCATGAGGTCGCGGAGCGTGAAGAAGTTGCCGGTGCTCTTCGCCATTTTCGTGCCCTCGACCTGGAGGTGCTTGCAATGCATCCAGAGCCGGACGAACGGGAGACCGGTCACGCCCTCGCTCTGGGCGATCTCGGCTTCGTGGTGCGGAAAAATGTTGTCCTCGCCGCCGCAGTGGATATCGAGCCGGGGCCCGAGGATTCCGGTTGCCATCGCGCTGCACTCGATGTGCCAGCCCGGACGTCCGCGCCCCCAGGGACTCTCCCATCCGACATCGCCGTCCGCCGCGTCCCAGGCTTTCCAGAGCGCAAAGTCGCCGACATTTTCTTTCTCGTATTCATCGCTGCTCACGCGGGTGCCGGGCTGGAGGTCGTCGAGAACGATGTGCGCGAGCTTTCCATAGGCCGCGAACGAACGGATGCGAAAATAGACCGAGCCGTCGTCCGCGCGGTAGGCGTGGCCTTTTTCCATCAGCGTCGCAATCATGGAAATCATGCGCGCGATGTGGTCTGCCGCCGTGGCTTCCGGATATTCACCGGCCGGCCGGATGCGCAGGGTCTTGATGTCTTCGAAAAACGCGGTCTTGAACGGCTTCGTGAATGCGGCAAGCGGGATGGCCGCGGCCCGGCAGCCCCGGATTGTCTTGTCGTCCACGTCGGTCAGGTTCATGACCCGCCTGACCTCGTAGCCCCGGAATTCCAGATGGCGTTGCAGGAGATCCTCGAAAACGTAGGCGCGGAAATTTCCGATGTGCGCAAAATTATAGACCGTGGGACCGCAGGTGTAGAGGCGCACACGGCCCGGCTCCAAAGGAACAAACTCTTCTGTCTGTCTGGAATAGGTGTTGAAAAATCGGATCGGCATCGCGCGTGGGTGGGCGTTTATCCCGACGACCGGCGGAAAACACCAACGGGCGAAGGCTTTCACAGATCGCATTTTGGCACAATTCAAAATGCCGGCATCTTCGCGGCAATTCGGAAGCCCCGTGCTTTTTCTTTCCTCGACATGTGGCAGTCCGATCCATAGGCTCGCCTTCCAGTCATTCCCGCCAAACTATGCCACGTTACAGCTATGTTGCCCTTGATTCCAGAGGTCAGGAATCCTCGGGTGTTATTGATGCCGAATCCCAAACCGATGCGGTCGGACAACTGCGGCAGAAGGGGTTTTTTCCAAAGACCATCGTCGAGGAGGGAAAAGGTCCTAAGGGAAAAACGAAAGCCCCGGCAAAACCGAAAGGGGTGAACAAGGAAATCAAGATCAACATTCCTTTCCTCCAGCGAAAGACCATCAAGCCGAAGTCGCTGATGATTTTCACCCGTCAGCTTGCAACGCTGATCGACGCGGGACTTCCGCTGTTGCGGGGCTTGACCGTGCTCGCCAAGCAGGAGCCTGATCCGGTCTTGAAAAATGTGACCCTGAATCTTGCGGAATCGGTTCAGAGCGGCAGCACGTTCTCGGAAAGTCTTGGCGGGCATCCGCTGATCTTCAACAAGCTCTACGTGAATATGGTGAAGGCGGGGGAGCTGGGAGGCGTGCTCGAGCTTGTCCTGTTGCGGCTGGCCGAGTTTCAGGAGAAAGCGCAGAAGGTGAAGAACAAGGTGGTTGCGGCGATGTTTTATCCCATCATTGTTCTGGTGATCGCGATTGTGATTCTCGGGTTCCTGCTTGTGTTCATCGTGCCGAAGTTCCAGCAAATTTTCACCGACATGTTGAACGGGAAGCAACTTCCGGCTCTTACCCAGTTTGTGATCGGGGCGAGCGACATGGTCAAAGACAACTGGTATTTCATCATCGGGGGCGTCGTGCTCTTCGTGATCGGATACAAGGCTCTCGCAAGCACAAAGAAGGGAATCCAGCTTATCGACAACGTGAAGCTCAAAGCCCCGCTTGTGGGGGATTTGACGCGGAAAAACGCGATTTCCCGGTTCACCCGGACGCTTGGAACGCTCGTCACCAGCGGCGTGCCGATCCTCCAGGCGCTCAACATCACCCGGGAAACCGCCGGCAACATGGTGCTCGCCGACGCCATTTCCAAAGTCCACGACAGCGTCAAGGAAGGCGAGTCCATCGTCCAGCCGCTTGAGGTCAGCGGGGTCTTCCCTCCGATGGTCATCAGCATGATTGATGTCGGTGAGGAAACCGGCCAGCTTCCCGAGATGCTCCTGAAGGTCGCCGAGGTCTATGATGACGAGGTGGACAACGCCGTTGAGGGGCTCACTTCGCTTCTTGAGCCGATCATGATTGTTTTCCTCGCCGTGATTGTCGGCACGATCGTCATTGCCCTCTTCCTGCCCCTCGTCAACATTATCAGTGGGCTGCAGGCCCAGACATGACAAAGAAAAAGCCGCAAGCTGAAATGGGAAAGCCGAATGAGCGGGCTGTTCCGTGCGCGCATTCCGCCTTTCTTCTTCCCTCGGGCTTTACGTTGATCGAGCTCCTGATTGTCATCACCATTATCGGAATTTTGTCCGCCATGATCCTCAACACGGCGGGAGCCATTCAAAAAAAGGGGGCGCGGGCACGGGCGCAGGCGGAGATCAGCTCGCTGTCAGCGGCTCTCGAAAACTACAAGCAGGACATGGGGGATTACCCGCTTTCGGCAAGCAACACCAACTCCGGTCTTGGGAGCACTTCGCTTTACGGAGTCCTTTCCCCAACAAACGGGAAAGTCTATCTTGAGTTCAAGGGGGGAATGACGAACACGAATGGCATCGTGGATCCGTTTGGCATTCCCTATGGCTACCAATACCCGGGCAGCAACAATGCGACGAATTTTTTCGACCTCTGGTCCACCGCCGGAGGAGCGACCAATACCAACAGCTGGATTCAAAACTGGTAGATTGGTCGCAAGGATCGGCCGACGGTTTTTTGCCGATCTCCGTGGCAGAGGCTTCCAGTGCCTGTCCCGGGCATCGGCCCGAAGCCGGGCCCGCGCGGCAATTTTCGCATGTCCGAAGAGATCGAGCAATTCCTGATGTATCTGGCCACCGAGCGGGGGCTCTCGACAAATTACCAACTGACCGTCCAGCGGTCTTTGGACGCCTTTGCCGGGTGGCTTCAAGGCGTCGCAAAAGCCGGGGGCCTTGAGCGGGTTGATGCGCGGCAGATCACCGACTTTCTGGCGTTTCGGAAACGGGCCGGGCTGCGGGCTTCGTCGATCCGGCTGGATGCCGTGGCCATCCGGATCTTTTTCCGGTTTCTGGTCGCACGGCGCGGGTGGGCGGCCAATCCCGCGGAGACGCTTTCGCTTCCCCGTCCGGAAAAGTTTCTTCCGGAGACATTGAATCCCGGGCAGGTGCGCCAACTGATCGAAAGTGTGGACGCCCGGGAGCCGCTCGGCTTGCGCGACCGCGCGATGCTCGAGCTGCTTTATTCCAGCGGTCTGCGGGTTTCGGAATTGTGCGGTGCGCGACTGGAAAACATGAATCTCGAATCCGGCTTTGTCCGGGTGACAGGGAAGGGGGCCAAGACCCGGTTGGTTCCGGTGGGAGAGCCCGCCGGAACGGCCATCGCACACTATCTGGCTTCCGGACGTCCGCATCTCGTCGGACGCAGGACGGGAGCGGAGATTTTCCTCTCCGTGCGCGGAAAAAAGCTCACGCCGCAGCGGGTTTGGCAGCTCATCAAGGCGTATGCCGCCCGCGCCGGTCTCGAAGCCAACGTCTATCCCCATTTGATGCGCCACAGTTTCGCAACGCATCTGCTTGCCGGAGGGGCCGACCTGCGGGTTATTCAGGAATTACTCGGACACGCCGACATTTCCACGACCCAGATCTATACCCACGTCGAGAAAAGCGGGCTCAAAGCGGTGATCAAGAAATTTCACCCCCGGGCGTGAGTCCGTCGGTTTCCAATCGCTTCACGCGGTCGTAGAGTTTGTGGATATTTTTCAGAAGCGCGTAATTCGCTTTGTATTCGCGGATCGGGCGGGCGGGTGCGCCGAACATGATGCTCTTGGCGGGCACATCCTTGGCGATGGCGGACATGGCGCCGAAAATGACACCGTCTCCGAGTTCGATGTGACCGCTGAGCCCGACCTTGCCGGCGAGCGTCACAAAATTGCCCAGCCGGGTGCTGCCGGAGATTCCGACTTGCGAGCAGAGGATACAATGTTCGCCGATCGTCACGTTGTGTCCGATCTGGACGAGGTTGTCGATTTTTGTGCCGCGCTGGATCCAGGTGCGGCCGAACCGGGCCCGATCAACGGTCGTGTTGGCACCGATCTCCACGTCGTCGTCGATCTGAACCACGCCGGTCTGCGGGATTTTTTGCTGGGCTCCGTCGCGAAATTCGTATCCGAAGCCATCGGCTCCGATGACCGCCCCCGAGTGCAGGACGACCCGGTTGCCGATCGTGCAGCGCTCGCGGATGGTGACGTGCGGAAAGAGGCGGCAATTTTCTCCCAACGAGGACTGGTGCCCGATATAAGACTGGGCTCCGAGAATCGATCCCGCGCCAATCCGGGCTCCGGGTTCGATCACCACACAAGGGGCGATGCGAACGCCGTCCCCGATGTGCGCGCCTTCCCCGATGACCGCGGTTGGGTGGATGCCCGGAGGGATTGGAATCGGCTCCGGGGCGAATACCGGAAGGAGCGCGGCAAAGGATGCGGCGGGGTTGTCAACCCAGATGCGCACAGCCGGGACTTCCCCGCCAAACCCGTGCGGCACAAGAACCGCCGTCGCGCGCGATTTTCTCAGGCCCGACAGATATTTGGGATTTCCGAAGAAAGAAAGATCGCCGGGGTTGGCATCGGCGAGCGACGCAACCCCGGTGATTTCAAGATCGACATTCTCCGGGCTCACCCAGCCGCCCGTGCGGGCGGCGACCTCACGCAAGGTCATCAGGGAGCGGCCGTTTTGGGTGCGTTTTTGTTGAGCGTATCGACGATTTCCTTGCTGAAGTCGAGGTCGTTACGGGAGTAGAGGATGACGGGGATCTGGCCCATGCTCAGACCGGACTTGTCAAAAACAACATCATAGGCGGCATTTTTCACCTTGTCGTTCACGACCTTCATAATGTCGTCGATAATGTCTTTGCGCATGCGAACGAACTGTTCCTGGAGCTGGCGCTCGCGGGTGCCGCGGAATTCGGTGATTTCGCGGTCAAGGTTGCGGGCTTCTTCCACTTTGCCATCGCGCAGTTTGGTGGACTTTTCTTTGGCGTCTTTGCTCAATTCGGGTTTTTCGAGACCGGCGTTGATCTTATTGATCTCATCCATCGACTTTTTGAGATTTTCGAGGCGGTCATCGAGTTCTTTTTTGGCGGCGGCGCGGGCTTCGTTCAGTTTGGCCTCGGCATCCTTGGTGCGGTAATATTGGGTGAACACCGAGTTCATGTCCAATGTGCCGACCTTGATTTGGGCATTGGCCGAAGGCGCGAAAGCGCAGAGCGCGATGGCAAGAATGGCGGTGGAGAGGATGGATTTGAGCATGTTGGTTGGTTTGTCTGTTTGTGTTGAGTTGGTGAGTTGAGCCGTTTTGCGGCGGTAGGTCAAGTCTGACCACCCGCCGCGCCTTTCGTTCAAAATTGGTAGCCGATATTGAAATTAAATTTTCCGGGCGGGCCGTTGTATTTGTCGTAGACGACCGGGATGCCGTAGTCCACGCGGATCGGGCCGATCGGCAGATCGAGGCGGAGGCCGAAGCCGATGTCCGCATTGGCATTGGAAGTGCCGAAGTCGTTGGGTTTGACGTTGACAAAGCCGACGTCGCTGAAGATGGCGCCCCGCACGCGCGACACGATCGGGAACGTCATTTCAAACGTGAGGTAGGCCAGGGAGTCGCCGCCGATCGGGTTCGCATAGGAATCGACCGGACCGACGTCGCGGAAGTTGAACCCGCGCATATTGTTCGCTCCGCCGAGGTAGAGGCGATCGAAAATCGGCACCCCGCTGCCATAGCCGCCGTCCACCGAGGAGGTTTTTCCTCCCCAACCGTTCACGATGGCGGCCTGGCCCTTGACGAGAAAGATCAGATCCCAGGGAAGGGAAAAGTATTTGGAGAATTCGAGCGAGAGCCCGTAATCCTGCACGGTGCCGCCCAGAGGGCCTCCGGCGATAAAGCCGTTCAACTCGACGAGCTCTCCCTTCCGGGTGAGGAACAGGCTGTCGCGCGTGTCCCATGTGAGCGCACCGCTGACGACGCTCTTGGTGTAGGTGCCCGCGGAATTATAGATAACCGGACCGATATTCTGGGTTCCGCTATAGCCGCTGCCATAGCCGTTGGGGAAGTAATGCCCGTTCTGGTTAAGGTTGCTGTTGACATTGTAAATCCGGACATCCTCGATCCGGTATTCGGCGCGGGCGGCAAGAGCCCGCCAGATCTGCTTGCGGAATTGGAAGGCGACGCCGAGGTTTTCCTGGCTGTAGACGGCCGAGAGGAAGTTGGCGTTGCGGTAATAGCCTTCCACGCCCGCCGAGAGCTTATATCCGAGAAACCACGGTTCGGTGAGCGACATCACAAAGTCGCTGCGCTGCAGGCCGTATTGGGCGCGGATGCGAAACCGCTCCCCGCCGCCGGTGAAGTTCGGCCAGTTGAGCAAATCGAAATTCGTCTGCTGGAGTTCGGCAAACCCGAGCAGGCTGTCGATCGTGCTGAACCCGACGCCGAAGTTGAACGAGCCGGTGCGCTTTTCCTCGACGATGAGGTTGAGATCTTTGCGTCCGGGAACAATTGTGTCCGAGGGTGCGGTATCCACGCGGGAGAAGTAGTTCAGGTTTTCGAGGCGTTTTTTGCTCACATCCACCAGAGTGGTGTCAAAAACATCGCCCGGTTTCACGGCCAGCTCGCGGCGGATCACTTTGTCCTGGGTGCGGGTATTTCCCTGGATGCTGATCAGGTTGAGATACGACTGGACGCCCTCGTTGACGCGGTAGGTCACATTGACCATGCCGGAGCCCGCCGGCAGAACCTCGGGGATGGCCACCATGTCCACGTATCCCCGTCCGCCGTAGAAGTCGCGCAGGGCTTTCAGGTCGTCGCCCATTCCTTTCGGCGTGAACAACTGTCCGCCGAGCATCTTCATTTTTGCCTGCACCTGGTCGGGCGGGGCGACTTTGACCCCTTCGAGCGAGAGTTGTTTGACCCGGTATTGTGTGCCTTCGACAATTGTCACGACCAGTTCGACGCCGTTGTTTTCGATCGGTCGGGCTTCGATCTCCTTCACTTCCACGTCGGCGAAACCACGGTTCTGGTAGAGCGTGCGGATCGCCAGACGGTCGTCCTCAAGCTGGGAGGGGAGGAGCCTGCCGCTCTTGGTGAAGAGCGAGAGGAGATCCTGGGTCCGGGTTTTCATGGCCTTGCGGATGTCCTTTCCGAGAACCGATTCATTCCCGACAAAGGTGATCCGGCGCACCACCAGTTTCGGCCCCTCGGTGATGCTGAAGGTGATGCGCACCTGGTTTTTTACGGCGAGATCCTTGAGCTGGTATTGGACTTTCACGTCCGAGTAGTTCCGATCCTCGTAGAGTTTGAGAATTTTCTGCCGGTCGTCCTCGATTTTTTCCTCGCTGACGACATCGCCGACCTTGGTGGCGATTTCCCGGCGGATCTTGGTCATGGGGATTTGGTCGGCACCTTCGATGAGGACTTCCTTGATCACCGGACGGCCCTGGAGGAGGACGGTCACCTTCACGCCGTCACCCATCGGTTCCGCGAAGAGCCGGACATTGGAGACTCCCCCCGTGGCGTAGAGGGAGCGGATATCCTGTTCGGCGGTGCGCTCGCTGTAGGGCTGGCCGATCTTCGTGGAAAGGTTGGCGAGCACGCGCTCTTTGGTGATGGCGGGGGCGCCGACATTTTCAACGACGATGTCCTTGACGATCGGTCCCTGTCCGGTTTGTGCGCGGGCGGAGATCGCGCAAAAGACCAGAAAGACCGGAAGGAAAACCGGCGCGGAACGTTGAAAAATCAGTCGGCGGAATGTCATGTTTTGGGCAGCAACCGCAGGTCACCGTGCGGAGCAAAGCGGATTGCATGACGCAACCGCCCCCAAAGGTCAAGAAACGAAATTGGAATCCCGCCTTCAGGCGGTGCTGCGGGTGACACTTCCGCCTCAAGGCGGGCTCCGAACCACCTCGCCGAATCCGCTCAGAGATCGGCCGCGGAGAGCCTGCCACCCGCACGGGTTCCATCGCACACGACGCAGCGGTCGAGTTCGGCGGAACTTTCCACCTCCGAGTTTTCCCAGAGGATCGAATCCCTGACGACGGCCCCGGCTCCGACGACAGCGCCCGGCCCCACCGCGCAGTGGCCTTGGAGTCGGGCCTCCGGGTGAACGAGCGAAGATTCATGGACGGGGGTCGGCCAGCCCGGAACGGCATGCGAGAGCCGGTGGCCTCCGGGCGCGAGGAGGCGGTGCGCCTCCAGATACGACTCCCGGGTGCCCAAATCAAACCAGAGACCGTCCCCGATCACGACGCCCCCGATTTTTCCTCCCTGTTTCAGGATCTCCAAATAAACCGGGATGATCGAAACGCTCTCCCCGTCCGGGATGTGCCGGAAAATTTCCGGCGAGAGGACGCTGATCCCGGTGAAGAGAAACGAGGGATCGGATCGCCCGCCGAGCGCGCCGCGGAAATCGGTCACCAGGCCTGATTTTGTATCGCACTGGATCTGCAAGGGGCCTCCGGACGAACGGAGCGCGAGCGTTGCGATCTGCCCGCCGGCAAGGTGGGCTCCGATGAGCGGTGCCAACGGAAAATCCGCGAGGACGTCGCCATTATAGACAACAAACGGATTGTCGCCGATGAGATCCTCCACGTTTTTGATGCCGCCTCCGGTATCCAGAAGAACCGGTTCGTGGCGGAAACTCACCGGGCGGCCGCGGTAGAGCGCGCGGCCGTCGTGCGTGCCGAGATGGGAGCGGTAGGCCTCCGGGCAATGGTGCGTGTTGACCGCAAAACTTTCAATGCCGCAGGAGATCAAATGGTCGAACGCAAAGGTGATGAGCGGCTTGTGGTAAAGGGGAACGAGCGGCTTCGGGCGCCGTGCGGTGAGCGGGCGAAGCCTCTTGCCGAGCCCGGCTCCGAGAACAAAGGCGCGGGTGACCGACGGCATCAAACGGCAGCCTCCGCCGTCAGGCGCAGAATCGCATCCGCCGCGCAGGCCGCCCCGAACCCGTTGTCAATATTGACCACCGTGATCCGGTTGCTGCAGCTCGTGAGCATTCCGAGCAGCGCGGAAAGCCCGCCCAGATTGGCTCCGTAGCCGACGCTGGTTGGAACGGCGATGACCGGACGGGTCACCAACCCCGCGATGACGCTGGGCAGAGCGCCTTCCATTCCCGCCACGACAATGAGGACGCCGCAGGCGCGCAGACGTTCCTGTTCGCCCAGCACGCGGTGGAGTCCCGCAACCCCGACATCGGTGATCCGCTCGACCTGATGTCCGAAGGATTCCAGGGTAACGACCGCCTCCTCGGCAACGGGAAGATCGCTCGTGCCCGCGCAGACAACCGCCACGGTGAACCGGGAACGCGAGGGAAGGAACCCTCCGACGGTCAGGCAGCGGGCGCGCTCATGCCAGACGGCCTCCGGAAAAATCGCGGAGACCGCCTCAAAATGCGTGCGCTGTGCGCGGGTGCCGAGAACCGGTTGCCCGGCGGCCCGCAGTCTGGAGGCGATCATCGCGACTTCATCCGGCAATTTTCCCTCGCAAAAAATCGCTTCCGATCTTCCGCACCGGGAAGCCCGCGCGAGATCCACATAGGCGAATTCAGGACTCATGGCTGAAGAGATACCGCATGGGAATCATGTCACTTTCGACGAATCCGTGCTTGAGATAAAACAGGCGGGAGTTGCTCGGCCGGTCGGTCAGAAGCGTGATGCGGAGGAAGTTTTTTTTGCGGGCAAAGTCGAGGGCATACGCGATCAATTGCGAGCCGTAGCCCTGGCCGCGATGTTCCCTGTGGATCACCAGATCCTCGAGCAGAAGGACAAACCCGCCCTCGGCCGTGCTGATGGTGATCAGAAGATTGATCATGCCGACAATCTTGTGCTCGTTGCGAAGAACGAAAATCCGTCCCCGGGACGGCTGCTCCAAAATCAGCCGCAATCCGCGCAGTTGCTTCTCGCGGTTCGGCGTGAAATCCTCTTCCTGGGAAAACAAATCCATGAGCAGCTCGGCAAGTTTGGACAAGTCGTCCAGCGTGGCCGGCTCGATTTTCAGTTCGGACATAATGGGATGCCTATCTCACATCCCGGCACCGGACGCAATCCAGGAAGAACAAATCCGCAAGATTTTCCCGATCAATTCCCGGAGGCCTGTCTCCCGAATTTCCTTTCGAGTTCCGGAAACGACCACTGGATCATGGTCGGATGTCCCCGGGGGCTGGCGTAAGGCAATTCGCAGCGGAGCAGTTCCTCCACAAGCCGCCGGGCGCGATCTTCTTCGTAGGGAAATCCGTCCACCGCCGCCAGCCGCGAGACCGAGCGGATAAGCTCATCCAGCGGACGGGGAGAGGCCAGCGAGCCGGTGGCGCGCAAGAGCCCGCAAAGATCCAGCAGCGCATCGCGGGCCCCGCGACCGGCCAGGCAGGCGGGAAGGGCTTCGATTTTGAACGAGCACCCCCCGAACGGTTCGAGCAAAAATCCCGCCGCTTGAAGAGAGGGAAGGTTTTCGGAAATCCAGACCGCATCTTTCGCGGTGAGTTCGACGGCTTCGGGGATCAGGAGCCTTTGCGCCGGCGCGCTGCCCGACGACGCCTCCCGGCGGAGCTGTTCAAACAAAATCCGTTCCGACGCCGAGCGGATATCGAGCATCACGATTCCTTCGCTCCCCTCCATCAGAATCCAGTTTTTTGCCAGCCCTCCAATCAGCCGGAACTGATCGGCCTGCGGAACCGCCGCTCCGGGAATTTCCTGTTGGGGGGAAGGTTCAAAGGCGGGGGCGGATGGCTGCGGCGGCACAGCGGACGGGTTGTCCGTCCCGGTTGGCGGTCGCCGCTCTTCACGCGGAGGGGGCGACTTTTCATCAGGGGGGGGCGTCTCCGGAACAGATGGCGCGGGAGATCGGGATGTGGTCACGGAAATTTGCGGGGCCCGCAGCCCTTCGAGCATCCGGCGCGCTGCCAGAAAGACCGCCTGCCGGACTTGATCCGGGCGATGGAGCCGGATTTCCCGTTTGGCCGGATGGACATTGCAATCGAAGGCGAGCGGATCCATTTCCATCCTGAGAACAGCCAGCGGATGGCGGCCCCGGGGCATCGCCTCGGCATAGGCTTCGCGCAGGGATTGAGAGATGGCCGGACATTGGACGATGCGTCCGTTCAGGATCACGTATTGCTGTTCGCGGTCGGGACGGCCCTCGCCGGGCCGCGCCAGAAAGCCCGAAAGCCGGATCCCGTTTTCTTCCGAGGGCACGAGCGGCAGGAGGCGGGCAAGAAAATCGCCCCCGAAAAGATCGCGGATTCTCACGCCCGGCTCGAGCGTGGCCGCCGCCTGCCAGAGCCGCCGACCGTCGCGGATCAGGGTCAGAAAAACCTCCGGATGCGCGAGGGCAAGAGCCTGCACCTGATGGACAATGTGCGCCGCCTCGGTTTCCTCGCCCCGCAGAAATTTGCGCCGGGCCGGCAAATTGAAAAAGAGGGCCTTTACCTCGATCTGCGTGCCGGGGGCCTCTCCGCTCTCAACAACGGATTCGATCTTCCCGCCGGAGACGAGGATTTCGGTTCCGGCGGCGGCGTCCGGCGTGCGTGTGACAAGGCGGAACCGCGAGACGCTTGCGATGCTCGGGACGGCTTCTCCCCGGAATCCCATCGTGCAGACGGTTGCCAAATCCTCCGCCGTCCGGATTTTGCTGGTCGCGTGGCGCTCCAGGCAGAGCAGCGCGTCTTCGCGATCCATCCCGCATCCGTCGTCGGCAACCCGCATCAGTTGGATCCCCCCGCGGGCAAATTCGACCGTGATGCGTCGGGCTCCCGCATCGACGCTGTTTTCGACGAGTTCTTTGATCACCGAAGCCGGACGCTCGACGACTTCTCCCGCCGCAACTTGGCTGGCCACCTCGTCCGGCAGCAAACGAATCTTTCCCATGACGTTTGACTTCGCATGAATTCGTTCATATGAAAAGGCTGTGATCACTGTCCTCGCTTCCTCTGCGCCCGCGCGGCCCGATTTTCCGCCTCAAAACCCGGCGCACCCGGCGATACCTTCGTTTGCCGATCATTGCGGCGTCGGCACCTCGTTTGCACCGGCCGCGCCCGGAATCAGATAGCCAGCCATGTCGCGCGATCGATTTCGAAATCAACTCTCCTCCCGCATTTCCGGATCGGACTTCGATCCCGATGAGGAACCGTCCTCTTCGGGTGGCGGCGGCCTTTTTTTGTGGACGGTGATTCTTCTCCTGCTTGTCGGTCTGGCCATGTTCACGTGGATCGGGAGTTATTATACATTCGGGCATCCGGAAAAACCTCTGTTTTACAGCGTGCTGACCAAGCTCAAAAAGCTCGATCCTCCGAAGCGGTTCGAACTGACCGCCGCCCCCCGCGGGGAATTCCTGCGCCCGCAACAAATTTTCGAACGCTTCGGGAAACTCACCCCCCGCGAACTCACCGCCGAGAATGAAAAGCTTCTGCGCAACTACCTCCGCAACTACAAGCTCACCCAGGAACTCGTGCCTTACGTTGTGGGAACCTACAATATTCTCGATTCTTTCGATCTGGCTTCCCCGGATCTTTTCCAGTCCGGCGTGGTGGCCGTCGCTCAGGCGAAGGAAAGTCCGGGCGTCTTGCTCGAACAGGTGTTCCCCGCCGAGAAAAAGGTACTCCCCACTTTGCAGCGCACCCTGCTGACCGGACTGGATATCGATCTCAAGCGCGAGAACGAGCTTTCCGCGGTCATTCACGTCGAGAAGCTCGACGACGGGCGGGTCAAGGTCACGGCGGTTTCGCTCCTTTATCCCGGCTATGGATCGACTGTTGCCCCCGGGACATTTTCGCTTGAACCTCCCGCGATTCTCAATGTCGAAGCCGGGCTTCCGATCACCACGACACGCCGCCAAAAGGATGCCGATCAAAAATACAAATCCTACCGTGCGCGGGCCGGACTCACGACGGAAAAGCCCGGGCCGAATACCGCGACGACCCCGCAAAACCGCCTCATGCGCGTCGAGCGTCCGGTCGCCGTCAACAAGGACGCCCAGCCCCCGGTTCCCGCGCCTTCCGCAAGCCCGATTCCAGTCCTTCCGCTTCCGGCGGTTCCGGCAAAGCCCGCGCCCACACCGATCCCGGAGGCCGCTCCCGTGCGCTCCGCTCCGACTCCCGTGCCGGCAAGTCCCACTCCGTCTCCGGTGGCAACCCCCTCTCCCGCGGCAACCGATGGAGCCTGGCCGACGTATGCGCCCGGGCAAATGCCGCGCGGCCGCCTTCTCAACGTGCGGGACATGCCGGAACTGGAAGGGAGAGGACTTGGCGGCGATCGCCTCTACCTCCAGGGGAGCTTTCTGGTCACGGCTTCCGGTGAGAGCCGGTGCGTGCTGCGCGGGCAGGGCCCGATCACCGAGGCGCTCGGTCTTGGCGGAAAACGCGCCAACCTCCGCGTCATCGTCGAGTTCCCGGTCGGCACACTCCCTCCCGGCAAAGGGGCCACCTTTTCGCGCGATGCCCGGCGTCCGTTCCAGATCATTGATGTGAAACAGGGTGCCGACGGACAGTTGAACGTCATGGTTCGTGAAGTCACACGCCCTTAATCCGGTGATCGCGGACGAGATCGCCCGGGAAGGGCCGATCCCCTTTGCGCGCTTTATGGAGATCGCTCTTTACGAGCCGCGATACGGTTACTACGCCTCCGGCCGGGCCGGCGTCGGAAAAGCCGGCGATTTTTTTACCAGCGTGAGCCTCGGGCCGGTTTTCGGCGAGATGCTTGCCGGGCAATTCCTTGAGATGTGGGAGGCTCTTGGCAGGCCGGAAGATTTCACGATCATCGAACAGGGAGCGAACGACGCGCAGCTTGCCTGCGACGTGCTCGACGCTCTCGCCGGGACGGCATTGGGCGCCGCGCGCTTCGTGATTATCGAGCCGTTTCCCGTGCTCCGTGCGATCCAATCGGAAAAACTTCGCGGCCGCCGGGTCTCTTGGGTTGGCTCACCGGAGGCCCTGCCGGCATTTTGCGGAGTCCATTTTTCCAACGAGCTCTTCGATGCGTTTCCCGTTCATGTCGTGCGCTCCAACGGGATCGGCTGGGACGAGTTGCATGTCGCCTCGGGCCCGGGCGGATTTTCGTGGGAACCGTTGCCTCCCGCCGGGGAAGTTGCCAAAGCCCTTGCCTTTTATCCGCCGCGACCCGCGGGCTACACAACCGAGCTCCGCCTCTCCCACCGTGCGCCGCTCGATTCCCTCGCCGCGAGACTCACGAGCGGTTTTCTGCTGGCGATCGATTACGGGATGCCGTTCGAAAGCCTCCTGGCTCCGCACCGCGGCGCGGGCACGCTTTCCTGCCACGCCAACCACCGCCGGGACGACAATCCTCTGGAACGACCCGGAGAAAAAGACATCACGGCGCATGTCGATTTTACGGCTCTGGCACGGGACGCCGTCCGATCCGGATTTGTTCTGGAGGGATTCGCCGACCAGCACCATTTCCTTGTCGGCGCTGCGGCCGCCCGGCTTCGCGGGATGGACGGAGCCGTTCCCTCGCCTGCCGTGCGAAAAAAACTTCTGCAACTCCGCATGTTGCTCCACCCCGAATCCCTGGGCACCCAATTCCATGCGATCCTCTTTTCCAAAGAGTCCGCCGCGGAGGCCCGGCTGTCCGGCTTTCAATTCGCGCGGGATCCGGCGGAAATTTTGCGGCAAAATAAATCAGAACGTCCGGAAGGGTCGCGCGGATCGCTTGGAATGGCGAACAGACGTTGACTCACGGAGCGGCCCGGCGATACTGGAATCATGTCTTCGTTTCTTGCATCGAGTCTGGATCTGCCCGGCCCCTATTGCCGCGACGCCGTGACGCGTGCGGCGCTGGAGCTCCGCAAGTCCCTCGGTCGGCCGGCTTCTGTGGCGTTTGCATTCGCCAGCCCGGACTTCATTCCGCACCTTGAGGAATTCTGCGAGACGTTGCGCGTGGACGGTCATGTTTCCGATGTGTTGGGATGCACGGCGGGCGGCAGAATCCACCGGGCGAACGAGATTGAAAATGGTTCCGGTTGTTCGATTCTCACGCTGGCCTGCGACGTGGGTGAGCCCCGGGTTCTTGAGGCCGGGAATGTCATCGCATCCGGCACGGGGGTTTCGCCCAATGCCTGGGTTCTGCTTGCCAATCCCTTCGCCTTTCCCGCCGACGAATGGCTGCAGGATTTGAACCTCAAGTTTCCCGGCGTCCCCTGTCTCGGAGGTCTGGCGAGCGGGGGAGAGGAAGAGGCTGTCGAAGTTTTTTTGAACGGGCGCGCGGTGGACGCGGTGGCCCTGCCGGTTACGGGAAAAACGGCGATCATCCCGGTGCTCAGCCAGGGTTGCCGTCCGATCGGCGAACCGCTCACCGTCACGCGCGCCGAACACAATGTCGTCTATGCCCTCGGGGGGAACCCCGCCTACCGCGCGTTGGAATCGGCCTTCGAATCGCTGAGCGACTCCGAAAAGTCCCATGCGCGCGGAAACCTTTTCGCCGGATTGGCGGGAACCGAATACGTCGAGGATTTCAAGTCGGGAGATTTTTTGATTCGGAACATTATCGGGGCGGATCCGGATACCGGCGCGGTTGTCATCGGGGGCATCCCGCGCATCGGGCAGACCCTTCAATACCAACTGCGCGACAGAAACGTTGCCGATGCCGATTTTGACCGGGCACTGGGTGATGCCCCGCTTTGCGGAGCGCGGCCCTTCGCCGCCCTCCTCTTCTCCTGCCTCGGACGGGGAAGCAAATTTTTCGGGGGACCTAATCACGATGCCGCACGGCTGTCGGCGGCCATCGGGAAAAAACCCTCCGCAGGCTTTTTTTGCAATGGCGAGATCGGGCCGGTGGCCGGACGAAACGCGATTCATGGCCATACAGCCGCCGCCGCGATTTGGAGCGAAAAACGGGTCTTCGAATAGGACGAGGAGTTACGCGGCAATGGTTTTCATTGCAGCCTCTTCTCGAGAATTTCGCCGGCGACGGCCGGGTTGGCTTTGCCTTTCGAGAGTTTCATGACCTGGCCTTTGAGGAAATTGATCGCGCTGGTTTTTCCGGATTTATAGTCGGCGACCGGGCCGGGGTTCGCGGCGATGACCTCGTCGGCAAGAAGCTCGATGGCCCCGGTGTCGCTGACCTGCTTGAGCCCTTTTTCCGCGACAATCGCGGCGGCGGATTTTCCGCTTGCAAACATTTCCACGAAGACTTCCTTGCCCTGTTTGGAGTTGATCGCGCCGTCGTCGATGAGGTTGACGAGCTCGTCGAGAGCGTCCGGGCGGACCGGGCAGGCGGCGATGCGCAGCGCGGCCGACGCGAGCGCGCTCTGGAGGTCGTTGAGGATCCAGTTGGCCACGTTCTTCGGTTTCTTGGCCCCCTTGGCCGCCTCTTCAAAATACGAGGCGAGATCGAGGTCGTTGGCGAGGACGGCCGCATCGTAGTCGCTCACGCCGTAGTCGGCCACGAAGCGGGCGCGCTTGTCCCAGGGCAGTTCGGGGTGGCGTTCGTGCGCGGCGGCGACGAGGGATTCGGTGCGGACGGGGAGGAGGTCGGGATCGGGAAAATACCGGTAGTCGTGCGCGCTTTCCTTGATGCGCATGAGCGTCGTCTCGCCGCGCACGTCGTCCCACCGGCGGGTCTCCTGCTGGAGCACGCCGCCGCCGCGGAGAAACCCGATCTGGCGCGGGATCTCAAACGCGAGGCTGCGGCGGACGCCCGAAATCGAATTCAGGTTTTTCAACTCGATTTTGGTTCCGAATTTTTCCGTGCCGACCGGCCGCACCGAGACATTGACGTCGCAGCGGAGCTGGCCTTTTTCCATGTCGGCGTCGCTGATGCCTCCGTAGATCATGACCTGCTGGAGAACGGAGAGGTAGGCGAACGCTTCCTCCGGCGAGGCAATGTCGGCCTCGCCGACAATTTCGAGCAGCGGGGTTCCCGCGCGGTTGAAGTCGATGCCCGTGGCGGTTTCCATGTGGAAACTTTTGGCCACATCCTCTTCGAGGTGGATGCGCACGAGCCGGATTTTCTTGTCCTTTGTGGCGATCGTTTTCTGCGCGTCCTTCGGGTAGGCGAGATCGTGGAGAGGAACCGAGCCGCCGAGACAGAACGGCATGTCATACTGGCTGATCTGGTAGTTCTTCGGCATGTCCGGATAAAAATAATTTTTCCGGTCGAACTTGCAGACGGGGCCGATCTCACAGCCGAGCATGAGCCCGGCGAGCGCGGTGAGGCGGAGGGCCTCCGCGTTCATCACCGGAAGCGCGCCCGGCAGACCGAGGCAGACGGGACAGACGTTGGTGTTGGGCTCCGCGCCGTATTCCACGGCACAGGAACAAAACATTTTGCTGCGTGTTCTGAGCTGGACATGGACTTCGAGTCCGATCGTTGCGAAATATTCGGTCATGGTTTTTTTTTCTTCGGGGATGGGGAAGCTTCCGCGGACGGCACCGCGTAATCGAGCGCTTTTTGTAGGTCGACATTTTTGAGTTGTTTTGTCAGCGCCGGATCATTGGCCGCATCAAGGAGAGACTGTCCGGTGATCAGATCGGGAAGGTTGTGATTTTTCAAGGCGGGGTCTTCGAGAAGGCGGATCATGCGCGGGTTCTGGATGATTTCCTGAACGCCCGGATAGTCAAGGAACCGCACCATCGTGGCGCGGTCGGAAACGACCTTTCCGACCTGCGTGATCATCTTGTAGGTCTGCGGAGGCACGATATCGACCGATTCGACGAACTTCCCGGCGGAGCCGAGCTCGATCGATTCCTTGAGAATCGCGAAGCTGCGGAGGATGCCGGGAGCTTCCGCCGCGGGGTGTCCGGAGATCGGGGATTCGGCCATCGTTCCGGCAACCCTCACGATGGAGATCGCGCCCCAGAGAACCGCCAGGCCAAGCAACAGGCCGAACAACGCGCCGCCTCCGCCGAAGAGCAGGCGCACCATGGCGGAGGATTGCTGCGACGTGCGCTTGAAAAGCAGGGCGCCGAGCAGAAGGCAAAACACCAGGACGAAAAGAAGCGCGAGGGCGCCGGTTGCCAGACCGGCCAGGAAGGCGGTGCCCGGAAAAAGTTTTCCCCAGATTGTATAAGCGGCCCGCCCGGCGACATAGCCGACGAATCCGGAGAGCACGAACGCCCCGAAATAAACCGCGCCGCGCACGACGCCCCGACGCCATCCGACAAAGATTTCCCAGAGGAGGTAGAGTCCCGCGCCCAAAAAAAACATCCCCTGCCAGAACGGTGAGGCCAGCGAATGCATGCGTTCAGCGGGGCAGCGCGTCCAGCGCACGCTGGCGCAAGGCGTGGTCGCAAAAGACGAGAGCGGCCATTGCCTCGACAATCGGCACCGCCCGCGGCAGCACGCAGGGATCGTGACGCCCGCGCGCGACGAGGGAGGATTCCAATCCGTCAACAGTCACGGTGGCCTGCGGTTTTGAAAGTGTTGCCGTGGGTTTGAAGGCAACCCGGAAGACGACGGGCTCGCCGTTGCTGATCCCCCCCTGGATCCCGCCCGAGCGATTCGTTGGCGTGCGGACTTCTCCGCCGCGCATTTCATACGCGTCGTTGTGTTCCGACCCCTTGAGCCGCGTTCCCGCAAAACCCGATCCGATCTCGAAGCCTTTTGTGGCCGGAATGCCGAGCATCGCCTTGGCCAGATCGGCTTCGAGCCTGTCGAAAACCGGTTCTCCGAGTCCCGCCGACACGCCGCGCACAACGGCTTCAATCACGCCGCCCACGCTGTCTCCTTCGGCCCGCACCGCACTGATGCGCTCGATCATCGTTGCCGCGGCAGCCGCATCCGGACACCGGACGGCATTGGCTTCGATCTCCGCCGCGACAACGGTTGCCGGATCGACGTCCGCCCGGATGTCGTGAATCGCGGAGACCCACGCGAGGATTTCGATTCCGGGAAAAAGCCGGCGCAAAATCTTTTTCGCGACGGCTCCCGCCGCGACGCGCCCGACCGTCTCGCGCGCCGACGAGCGGCCCCCGCCCTCCCAGTTCCGCACGCCGAATTTTTTCTGATACGTGAAATCGGCGTGCGATGGACGGAAGTGCGTCTCCATCTCGCGATAGGCTTCCGGCCGCGCGTCGGTGTTCGGAACAAAAATGGAAATCGGAGTTCCGAGCGTCACCCCTCGAAAAACCCCGGAGAGGATCCGGCAGGAATCTTCTTCTTTGCGTGGCGTCACAATCGCGCTCTGGCCCGGCCGCCGCCGGTCAAGGTCGGGCTGGATGTCGGTCTCGGCAAGCGGGAGACGCGGCGGACATCCGTCGATCACCACGCCGACGCCGCCGCCGTGCGATTCGCCCCAGGTCGAAATGCGAAACAAGGTTCCAAAGGTGCTGGCCATGAACCCACCATTTGAACCAAAAGCCCCGCCTCAAATCACGCGAATAATCATCCGCGCAATTTTTTCTAAAAAAAGTTCCGCTCCCCGCTTGACAACTCCCCCTGATTTCATGCACGTTCGCGGCAGTTGTTTGTCACCAAACTACTTCAACCAAACCCATACCTCATGAACAAAGTCGAACTCGTAACAGTAGTCCAAAAATCACTCGGCAGCAGCAAGGCCGACGCAGAACGCGCGGTGAATGCCGTCATTGACGGAATCAAGCTGGGCGTTAAGAAAACAAAAGTGGTCCAACTCATTGGATTCGGAACATTCAAGGTCGGTGCCCGCAAGGCCCGCATCGGAATCAATCCCAAGACCGGAGAGAAGATCAAAATCAAAGCATCAAAAACCATCAAATTCGGGGCAGGCAAGGCTTTCAAGGGCTCCCTCTAAAACCGGGAACCCTGAGCGGATTTCCCTCCCGCCACCAAGAAGACCCGTTTCGCCGCAAGGCAGGCGGGTTTTCTCATTTTTTGAGGGATGTCAGAAGCTTACTTCTCGATGAGCTTGATGTCGTCGAAATAGAGCGAGCCGGTTCCCGGCACGAGGGAGAAGACGATATTGATGCTCCACCAGCGGGGTTCAACTTGCGTCTGATCCTCGAGATCTTTGTTGCCGAAATTGACGGTGAACTCTTTTTTCACCTCTGTCCACTGGGCACCTGGGGCGAATTTGATTGTTTCATTTTTCCAGCCCTCACGCCAGTTGAGCTGAAAACCCACCGAGCCGCGCTCGCCTCGGATCAGCTTGGTCTCGCTCAGTTCTTTTCGAACATAGCAGGAAATGTTGACACACGCATCGGAAACCCCGGCTCCCTTCACCCGCATGGAGAAGATGTACGGCTTTTTTATCTTGATCGGATAGGTGTTCTTGAGCTGGTCGACAGGGAATTTGAGCCGGTAAAAATTTGCCGGAGAGCAGAACATAATGGGTTCATTCTCCCCGATTCCGTGCCAGAACCCCGATGGTCCAACAGTCGTGGAGGTATGCGTATTCGGGGCCGGATCCCAGCCACCGAAGGAGGGGGTGTAATACTTTGCAGGAGGCGGAACCATGATTTTATTCTGGCAAGGCATGTATCCGGCCTTGAGGCAGTATGGCCCCGCTCCTGGCTTTGCATCCGGATCGTCCGACGCATTGACCGACGCGATCTGCCCGAAGAAATTTCCCCGCATGAGCCCGCTGTCGCAGAGCCACTCGGCCGGTGGGGTAAACATGCTCGCCTTGGCATCGCTGGTGACCTCGACGGGAGCGGAGAATTTCGGCTGAGTCTTCGTGCCGGTATTGTATGCGATTGCGATCCGGCCGTTGCTTTTCCCGAAGACCAGATCGAAGAGCCCATCACCATTGAGGTCGGCAGCGGCGATCGTGCAGGCGCCGCCCAGCGAGAGGAGCCCGGGAGCTTTGGCGTCCGTCATCGGATCCGGCTTGCTGTCGGGGGCGCTCGGGGTGAACGCCACGCCGGTTTTGATGAAGGAATCGAATGCCAAGGTTTCTCCGGGTTTCCAAGGCTTGCCGCTGTTGAGATAGACGGCCACCTTCCCGGATCGCTCGGCGACGAGCAGGTCGGGAAACCCATCGCCATTGAAGTCCACTACGCAGGGGCTGAGCTGCTCGAGGCCCATGCCATAGGCAAGAACGCTGCGGTTGTTTTCATCAAAAACCGGCCGATCGTTTGATCCTTTGTTAATGAGGAGGTGAATGCTGTTGGCGGAATAGGATCCCTCCCCAACGAGAATGTCGCTACGGCCGTCGTTATTCCAGTCCCAAACCACCGGCGCAAAAACATTCCCCCACTTGTCGTGAGAATCCTTCATGGTCGGAATGACCGCCTGCGCGACAGACGGCGGCTGTTTGAAATCGGGGATCGATGGGGTGCCGGTATTAGGTACGAAGAGAAGTTCTCCGGCGTAGTTGCCGATGAGTAGGTCGTTTTTGACCGCGCCCATTTTGTCGGTGAGAAAGATCCTCGGAGCCCGGCGGGCATAGGAGCGGATGGAATTGGCCGTCCACCATTCCACATCCTTGAGAGGCAGCGGCAGGTCGGGATCGGTCGCGCTCGTGCGCGTGAGAAAAATCGAGGAGAGGTCGCCAGTGGTAAATTTGGGAGCGGTTTTCGTCCCGGAATTAAAGTAGATCCGCAGGTAGCCAAGCGCATCCATCACGGCGATGTCGAGGAGGCCGTCTCCATTCATGTCGGCCACGGAAACGGATACCGGCATCGGGGTATTGCCAATCGCGCCGCCCAAGGTGAGCACGGGCAGCATGGTGGTATTTCCAGCAAGGGCACCTGTCGCGTCGACGCCATACCAGAGGCTCGCCTGCGGCTTGCCCGGAGCAAATCCGGTGAGAATGTTCTGTCCGGGAGGTGCGGGCTTGGCGGGAGGAAATGGGGTTGGCGTCGGCGACTCCGCCTGCAAAGGAAGGAGGAATGCCGTGGCGGCCACAAAGATCAGTATCGGGGAGATTCGCATGTTGGTGCCTGCACTCTAACTTCCCCGGCTAGAGGAAATCAAATCAATCCCATCAATCTCAAAGTTCCCGCCGGCAGACGCCTGCCTGCCGACGGGTTCGGGAATAACGCGACTTCTTGAAAACAACCACACCTTCGGAGAGACTGGGTTCGTAGGGCCGACGTCTCGTCGGCCCCCGACCGGTCAGGCAAAAGGCCAACGGGACGGTGGCCCTACGCAGATTTTCGAAGAGGTGTACCTGTCTATTTCCAAGAATCGAAAACTACTTCTCGTCGAGTGCCGCGACGCCCGGGAGCGATTTGCCCTCGAGGAGCTCGAGGGAAGCTCCGCCTCCGGTCGAGCAGTGGCTCACCTTGTCGGCTACCTTGAACTTCTTGGCAGCGGTGGCGGTGTCGCCGCCTCCGACCACGCTGATCGCTCCGGCAGCCGTTGCGGCCGCGACGGCATCGGCCATGCTCTTCGTGCCTTCGGCAAAGCGGTCGAACTCAAAGACGCCTGCGGGGCCGTTCCAGATGATCGTCTTCGCACGGGCGATGACCTCGGCAAATTGCGCGCGGGTTTTCGGGCCGACGTCGAGGCCCATCCAGCCTTCGGGGATGCCTTCCTGGTCGTTGGCTTCGCGGATTTGGGCATCGGGAGCAAATTTATCCGCGCACACGAAGTCGACCGGCAGGTGGATTTGTACGCCTTTTGCTTTGGCCTTTTCGATGAGCTCGGGGACGATTTTTGCGCCCTCGGGATCGTAGAGGCTGTTGCCGATCGGCATGCCGCTCATGATCTTCTTGAACGTGTAGGCCATGCCTCCGCCGATGATGATTTCGTTGGCCGTGTCGAGGAGGTTGCTGATGAGCGGGATTTTGTCGGCGACTTTCGCGCCGCCAAGAATCGCCAAGAGCGGACGCTTCGGATGGTCAAGTACAGCGGCGAAGGCATCGAGCTCCTTCTGCATGAGAAAGCCCGCGACCTTGTCTGGAAGAGCCACGCCGACGACCGAGGAGTGCGCGCGGTGAGCTGTGCCGAAGGCGTCGTTCACGAAGACGTCTCCGAGTTTGGTGAGGCTGGCGCGGAATTCGGCCACCTTCGCAGGATCGGCTTTTGTGGACGTGCCGTCCTCATTTTTGACCTTGCCTTCTTCTTCGATGTGGAAGCGGAGGTTTTCCAGGAGAACGACGTCGCCGGGCTTGAGTGCGGCACAGGTGGCTTCGACGTCTGGCCCGACGCAATCGGAAAGAAACTGAACCGGCTTGCTAAGAAGCTCGGCGAGCTTGTCCGCGACTGGCTTGAGCGAGAATTTGTCCACGCGCTTGCCGTCCGGGCGCCCGAGGTGGCTCATGAGGACGACCGAGGCCCCTTGCTCCAGCGCGTATTGGATGGTCGGCAGGGCGGCGACAATGCGCTGCGTGTTGGTGATAGCGCCGGTGGCCTTATCCTGCGGGACGTTGAAGTCCACGCGGATGAGAACGCGCTTGCCGACGAGTGAGATATCTTTGATGGATTTTTTCATAATAAGCTAAAAATTGGCCCCGACACTCGTGGCCGCCCGCACGAATTGGCGGGAGAGCACAAATTCGTGGAGCGACTGGAGTTTGCGGGAGAGCGAAATGGCCGCCAATGCAAACGTGTGGCTCTTATCAAGCACGACATTCGCCGGGCGATCATTTCACATTCCCGAATTTCGAATTTTGGATTGCCTATTTCGCAATGACGCGAACCATTTCGAGGACTTTGTTGGAATAGCCCCATTCGTTGTCATACCAGGAGACGAGCTTGACGAACGTTGCATCCAGAGCGATGCCGGCTTCGGCGTCGAACACGGAGGTTTGTGTCTCGCCCCGGAAATCGGTGCTGACGACTTTTTGGTCGGTGTAGCCGAGAACGCCTTTCATCGGGCCTTCCGACGCGGACTTGATAACGGCGCAGATTTCCTCGTAGGTGGCGGGCTTGTTCAGTTCGACCGTGAGATCAACGACCGACACATCGGAGGTGGGCACGCGGAACGCCATGCCGGTGAGTTTTTTGTTCAGTTCGGGAATCACCTTGCCCACGGCCTTGGCGGCGCCGGTTGAGGACGGAATGATGTTTTCGAGAATGCCGCGTCCGCCGCGCCAGTCTTTGTTGCTCGGTCCGTCCACGGTCTTCTGCGTGGCGGTGGCTGCGTGAACGGTCGTCATGAGACCACGCTTGATGCCGAATGCATCGTTGATGACCTTGGCCAGCGGGGCGAGGCAGTTTGTGGTGCAGCTCGCGTTGGAGATGATCGTTTCGCCGGCGTAGCTCTTGTCGTTCACGCCATAGACAAACATCGGGGTCTCATCCTTGGACGGGGCGGAGAGAATGACCTTCTTCGCGCCGGCCTTGAGGTGGGCCTCGGCGGTTGCCTTGTCCAGAAAGAGGCCGGTGGATTCCACCACAACCTCGGCGCCGACCTCGTCCCATTTGAGGGTCGAAGGATCCTTGACGGCGGTGAGCCGGATTTTATTGCCGTTGACGATCAGGTTGTTGCCGTCAACCGAAACCTCTCCGTCGAAGCGGCCGTGAACCGAATCATACTTGAGCATGTAGGCGAGGTAGTGAGGCTCGAGCAGGTCGTTGATGCCGACCACCTGGATGTCTTTGCTGAAATTTTTGACCGCCGCGCGGAAGACCATGCGTCCGATGCGTCCGAAGCCGTTGATGCCGATTTTGATCATGATGGGATATAGATATGTATGGTTGGAATTGGTTTTTTTTCCGAGGGGGCCGCCATTAAAAGATTCTCCCCGCCCGGAGTCAATGAACAATCACGCGAACAATCACACGCACGTCCCGCAAGTTGCGGTGGCAACAAATGTCGCACTGGGGCATTTGTTGCAAAGCCCTTCAGCGGACTTCCGGCCCGGCCAGCAAACGGGCGAGGTGGGAGTCAAGATCGGGTTTGGTTCCGGCCCATGGAAAAAGCGCGTCGATTTCTGCGGTGGTGGCGGATTCGGGCACGGGAGCCAGCCGATCCAGCACAGCGAGGAGAACGGGCGGGCAGAGTTTGGTCTTTTCGCCGAGGCAGAAGTCGATGACCGCCGGGGGGCGGCCGGCACGTCCCATGCGGAGGCGGAGGCCGCGGGCGTAGTCGCTGAACCCGATTTCCCATTGGCCCCCCGCGCTCAGGAGGCGGAGGACGCGGTAGTTGGCGTTGGGATTCGCGCGCTGGAACGTCACGGCTCCGGGTGTTTTGCCGTGCGGTCGGGATGGCCCCACCAACTGTTCGGGCGCTTGCCGTCGTAACGGGCTTCGAAGGCGCGGACGGCGTCCTCCATCGTGCCGTCGGCCGGCACCCATTTTGTCACGTCGGGGAAGTCGGTCGAGGTGTTGGCGGTCTTTTTGGGATCGCGGAACTGGATCGGACACCAGAACGACTCGATGTTGCGCAGCATCTCGCTGCCGAGCGCCCAGACTCCGGTCATCCAATCGCAATACCAGCACCAAAGCAGGTCGTAGCCGATCAGCCCGTCGTATTTATGGCGCGAAAGATTGACCCATTCGGAGGACTTGTATGTCGGCAATTTCCCCAGCCAGGCGACGGGCGGGTAAAGCAAGGCCTCCGCAAGCCGCGCCTGCGCAAAGACGAGGACGGCCGGGGTTTGGATCATCAGGCAAACCTGGTTGCGCACCGGGCCGAGGAGGCGGGCCTGGGCATCGGTGAGCGTGCGGCCCTTCTTCCCCCGAATGGCGCGGTGGACGAGGCAGAAGACGTGGAGAAAGACGAGTTGGGCGAGGACGGACGCCACGATGCCAACCCCTCCCCGCAGGCATCCGCCGGCCACCCAGGGACCCCATGTAAAGAGGGCGACAAAGAGGTCGAGCAGGGGAGCCCGGGTGATCTTTTCGGAAATGGCAAACGCGATTCTGGTGAAGAGGGCGGACGCAACAAGACCGCAAAAAACAATGGCAAACGAAAAGAGAAAGGCAGAGATCATCGGATCAACTTCTCACGGACAGGCGAAGAACGGAACGACTATCTTTTGCTCCAAAACGCATGTGTTGCCTCCGAGAAAGGTTGGCCGGGCCGCGGGTTCTTGTATAGACTCGGCGGCGGATGATTTTAAAACTCGAACCCAAGGGGGAAAAATTCAATGGCGCCAGGGCCGTGCCGGAAGAATTTCCGACGTGAAAAAACATTCCCGCGTCAAACGGTTCGCCCGCTTTGTCATGCGGGGCGGACGCCGCCGTGTCGGTGCGGCCGGGCCGCTCAAAGCGCGCCCACAACTTGTCATGTTCGATTTTGACGGGACGATTGCCGACACCTTCGAGAACGGATTCGAAATTCTCAATATCCTCGCCGGAGAGTTCGGCTTCCGTCCGCTCAAGCGTGACGACCTCGGGCGTGCCCGTGACATGCGCACGCGCGAGCTCATGAAATTCCTCGGGATTCCCGCCACGAAAATGCGGCGGATTTCCAAACGCGGAACCGAGGAGCTTCACAAACGAATGGACGGCATCCTTCCCTGCGAGGGCGTTCCTCACATGCTGCAAGACACGCGGGCACTGGGATACCGGCTGGGGATCCTCACCTCCAACTCCGAGGAAAATGTGGCCTCGTTTCTGCGGCGGCACGATCTGGAAATTTTTGAATTTGTCCGCTGTTCGTCAAAACTCATGGGCAAGGGCCGGGTGATCCGAAGCCTTCTGAAAAAACTCCGCCTCAAGCCCTCCGATGTCCTGTTTGTCGGTGACGAAACGCGCGATATCGATGCCGCCCAAGAGACCGGGGTTCACATGGCGGCGGTGACATGGGGCTACAACAGCCGCCGTTCGATCGAGGCAATGGATCCGGACCACCTCATCGGATCCCCGGAGGAACTTCTGCAGCTCGTGCGGGGGCTTGCAGAGGCGAAGACCTGAGGCTTATTGGTGGCGATGTGCTGGAGACTTGAACAATAAACGGGCATCGTGCATCGTTTCCGCTCTTTTCATGGACACGATCAAATATCTCCTTCCCGAAACCGACATCCCGCGCACCTGGTATAACATTGCGGCCGATCTCCCCGCCCCGCCTCCGCCTCCGCTTCATCCCGGCACGGGACAGCCACTGACGGCGGCGGAGCTCGAACCGCTTTTTGCCCGCGAGCTGATTGCGCAGGAGATGAGCACCGAACGGGAAATTGCGATCCCGCCGGAAGTCCGCCAGATCCTTGCGCAGTGGCGTCCGACCCCGATGTTCCGGGCCCGCCGTCTGGAACGGGCGTTGGGAACTCCGGCCCGCATCTACTACAAATACGAAGGCACGAGCCCAAGCGGTTCGCACAAGTTCAACACCGCGCTTCCGCAGGTTTTCTACAACAAGGCCGAGGGCACAAAACGCATCACGACCGAGACCGGTGCGGGCCAATGGGGCTCCGCGCTTTCGATCGCTTGTTCGATGTTTGAAATTCCCTGCGAGGTTTTCATGGTCAAGGTGAGCTTCGGGCAAAAGCCCTACCGCAAAGCGCTCATGGAAACGTTTGGCGGGCGCTGCATTGCCAGCCCGAGCATGGAGACCGAGGCCGGCCGCGCGATTCTCGAAAAGGATCCGGAGTGTCCGGGGTCGCTCGGCATCGCGATTTCCGAGGCCGTTGAAGTGGCGGCGAAGGATCCCGGCACAAAATACTGCCTGGGCAGCGTGCTCAACCACGTCCTCCTCCACCAGACGGTCATCGGGATGGAATGCCTGCGCCAGTTTGATCTGGCCGACGACTACCCGGACGTTGTCATTGGCTGCACCGGCGGAGGCTCGAACTTCGCGGGCATCGCGTTTCCGTTCATCGGAGAATCGCTTCGCGGCGGTCGCGGAACCCGCGTCGTGGCCGTCGAGCCGAGTGCCTGTCCGTCCCTCACCAAAGGCCGCTACGCCTACGACTTCGGCGATACCGCCAAACTGACGCCCCTCGTGAAAATGCACACGCTCGGGAGTTCGTTTATCCCACCGGCGATCCATACCGGCGGGCTCCGCTATCACGGAATGGCGCCGCTGGTCAGCCATGTGCAGGAACTCGGCCTCATCGAATCGCGCTCGGTCGGTCAGAGCGATGTCTTCCGCGCCGGAGTTGCCTTTGCAAAAGCCGAGGGGATACTGCCGGCGCCGGAAGCCTCGCACGCCGTCGCCGCCGCCATGGACGAAGCGATCCGCTGCCGGGAGGAGGGAACGGCGAGGAGCATTCTCTTCAATCTCTGCGGGCACGGCCATTTCGACATGACCGCCTACATGAAATATGCGGCCGGACAACTTGAGGACTTCGAATATCCGGAACACGAAATTGCCATGGCCCTCGCAGGGTTGCCGTCGGTCGGAAAATGAAACGCCTTCCGCCCGTTTTCCTTTCAGTTCTGCTGCTCGGCGTGCGCGCGGTTTCGGCCGGCGACATCGAAATCAAGGATCCCTGGGTTCGGGCGGTGCCGCCTTCGTCGTCCTCGACGGCGGCATTCCTGGTAATTCTCAACAAGGCCGATCAGCCGGCGGCCTTGGTGGCTTGCGCCTCACCGGTCGCGCGCGAGGTCAAGCCGATGGTCACTACCAAGCAGGCAAACGGAATGCTCGGCATGGAATTTGCGGAGCGCTTCCTGATCCCGGCCGGAAAAAGGCGTGTTCTTGAACCCGGTGCCGATCACCTCATGCTGATGAGGCTCAAGTCGGTTCCAAAAGCCGGAACGACCGTGCCATTGGTGCTGATCTTTGAATCCGCGGGCAAACGCCAGGAAATCAAGCTGGATGCCCCCGTACGCTAAACCCGGCTGTGTCCGATCCGGGAAGAACGGGCATCCCGTCCGTTTGTGGTTTCGTTCACGGGCGGGGCTCCCAATACCGGCAGCTTTGCTGAAACTCGTGGCATGGGCAGCTTGCCCATGCGGGGAAGGTTTCGCATGGGCAAGATGCCCCTGCCACTTAAACGGCCGGTATTGCGCGGGACGCACGTGCCCCCTGCCATGAAAAAAAACAACCCGCTCCCGCCGATTCATGCCCTCGTCGCAACGCTTGTCCTTTGTCTGGCAGTGGGCGGCGGGGCCGTGTTTGTTCTGCTCAAATCCCGCCCGGCCAAGTCGCCCTACTTCGGGCAATACGATGCCAGCGCGCCCGCAGCCTATGATTTTCAACTCACCGACCAGAATGCCGCCCCTTGGCGCTTGAAGGATCAGCGAGGGAATGTCGTGCTCCTCAGCTTCGGCTTCACCCGTTGCGCGAATATCTGCCCGACCACACTCGCCAATCTTGCCGCCATCTGTCGCCTGCTGCCCCCGGAGGCGCAAGCCCGCGTGCGGGTCATCTTTATCAGCTTGGACGAACGCGACGCGCCGTCGGTTTTGAAAAATTATGTTCCATTTTTCAACGAGCGGTTTATCGGCCTGACCGGCGCACCCGGGGATATCGGCAAGGTGGCCTGTGCCTATGGGGCATCCTACCGCAAGGCTCCGGCCGTGAGCGGCGACAAAGACGACTACATGATCGACCATTCGACTTATACCACACTCATCGATCCGGAGGGAAAATCCCGCCTCCTCTACCGGTTCGAGCAGATGCCCGACAGCCCCCGCATCGCGAATGACATCCTGCGCGTGCTCGACATGCCGCCGCTCGCCACCGCTCCATGATCAGACCTCCCGCCCCACGGTGTTCGCGCAGGGGGCTCATCGGATTTCCTGTCGGGTCAGGAGGCCGGGGAACGTGCGGCCGCCTGATTCTGTCGGCGTTGTGCGCCGCCATTTTTTCCGGATGCTCGCCGCCTTCATCTGCGCCGCCCCCCGATGCGAAGCCTCTCACCGGCCGTCAGATTTTTCTGGCAAAGTGCGTTGTCTGCCACTTGGCCGACGGCAAGGGCGTGCCGAACCTCTACCCCTCACTCACCTCGTCCCCCCGCCTTTCCGGCCCTCCGGAAAAACTTGTGCGCATCATGCTCCTCGGGCTGAAAGGCCCGCAGATCCGCAATGGGACGACATTCAATGGCATGATGCCCTCCTGGCGGTTTGATCTGACCGACTCCCAGATTGCCGATGTCCTCAATGACGTCATCGCCAGATGGAGCCCCGGCACGCGGGCGCTCCCGCTCGATCTGGTGACAGCGATGCGCAGGCAAACGGCTTCGGAAAAACTCTTTCCCACACCGGAAGAAGTGGACGGCAAATAGCAACCCCACCGCGCAGGGGTGCTCAAGGCGCCACGCAACGTTGCGTGAGCAATATACACCTTTGCCCTGAAGAAGATTGCGGGTTCGCCTTTGTTGTGTGCCGAAACCCATTGCGCGAGACTGCGGTCGTTATGAAGAAACCAACTCACACACTATCGGTTCAACGGGCCTTCAGCTTGGTTGAATTACTCGTCGTTATTGCCGTCATCGCGATCATCGCGGCGATCGCCATTCCGAACATCG
>Ga0209697_10000107_pt1 | contig 120452 bp, 123 predicted proteins | sample AliMusrvi5mmetaG_FD_184115 | JGI IMG/M metagenome (GOLD analysis project Ga0209697, IMG submission 184115) | Freshwater lake bacterial and archeal communities from Alinen Mustajarvi, Finland, to study Microbial Dark Matter (Phase II) - Alinen... | ecosystem: Environmental > Aquatic >... | reverse complement strand
GTTAACAGGGTTGTATCGCTTAATTCACGGTCGTAATCAATAAGAATGATATTTTTTAAGACTAAGTTCCAAACAACAGAAATCAAGTTAAGTCGCTCATTTTTACCGCTACAAATGGAGTCAAGAAGCCGATTCATTGGCAATGACCCTTTGTGGACTCTCAGGGCATTAATCACCCTGTCTATATCAATTAAGCTCACGTGAGAGTGAGCGTAGGATCGCAAGAATTTGAGGGTGCCAAGCCTAGGCACTCGTATCTCTTTTTCCGTCAGGATTCTAAAATCCCAGCCCCTTGCGTTTGCAAACTCAACAGCTTTTTCGAATTTAGGGGCATAGAGTATTTCATTTTTTATTAAATCTTCTAATGTCTTAACCTCGACCAATGCAGGTGGTGCATTGCTATAGTGGATAAGAAGATCGGGAACATATGGCTTACTCCCTTTTTTGAATGGTATTTTTACTGGCTGCTCTTCAAATTTCATGACGTGTGGGTCAAATTCCAGCAGGATCATGTAATCTCGCTCAAGCGGCGACTCAAACTGAAGCATGCGTCCATTTTTAGCGCTAGAAAAGCCGCCGGTGACGCCTAGATAATTCTTGGGAATTTTTCTAACTGGCATAAGATAGATAAAATCGGGTGTTTGTTATCACATCTTATATAAATACCGGACTCAATATCAACTACTTTTATAAAATTTACTATGTGCTGGTGTGAATTTATGCCTTATTTTGACCGCAAATTATCTTTTTCTTTTAAAAGCTCACAGTTGTCTAGGCGGGATGTAATGAAAAGTTTCTTATTGCTGGCAACTTTTCTTTTTTTAACTGCATGCACTCCTAAGTTGGATTGGCGATCAGTCCAGTCTCCTCAAGAGGGTTACACCACTTTATTTCCAGGCAAGCCCGAGCGGATGGAAAGAAAGCTACCGTATCAGGACGAAGAAATTCTGCAAACCTTGGAGGCAGTAAAAATAGATGATGATATTTATTCAGTCAGCTCTATTTATCTTAATCAAGGGCAGGTAACTCTTTTGCCGAAATTATTAAACCAGTTGCAAGACAACCCCTTGCAAAGAGCAGGCGTAGATTTTTCAACTGCTATGAGTAGCGACGCTAGTTACCAAATGGCGGATCACCAGCGTAGAGCAACTAAAGATTATTTTTTAGAATTTAGGTCTGGAGTTGTAGTGCAACAATCCATGCGGGTCCGTTGGATCACCCAGCTAAATCAAGATAAAGGCGCATGGATTTACCAAATCTCGGTTCTGCATACTGCTCCCACCAAAGTAGATGCCAAAAAATTCTTTTCAGAAGAGCAGTATGCAAATTTCTTTGATGAGTTTCATCCAGACTGATAAATCTATTGCTGATTAATGCTTTTCTAGGGCGACCACTTTAGCTTCTAGTGCCTCTAATTTCTCTCGGGTTTTAGCGAGTACTTTGGATTGCACATCAAACTCTTCACGAGTAACTAAATCCATTTTTTGAAAACCTTGATTCATCATGGCGCGCACATTCTTTTCAATCTCTTGTGCTGGTGAATTGCGAATCGCATCCCCCACCTTGCTTTGAATCTCGGTCGCTATGCGCTGAATTTGTTCAAGTATTTCGCCTGGTTTTTGCATGATTGATATTTTCATTCCATTAAAGAGTTGCGAAAAAGATACAGTCTATATTTTAAGTTGAGGTACCAATATCTGCCTGAAATGCCTTAAATCAGTGAGGATGCACCAAAATAATCGATATTGGTGCATAAACAAGCACTAAATAGGTGCATTTGCATTATTAAAGGGATTTGTGACAAAGGGGTGCAAGCCCAAACATTCATGATCACTCCATGCAATAAGGCATTTAACCCATTTTTTTATTTAAACCAGTAAGGAGTTACAGATGAAGACTTTACATAAGACAGCAATGTCTGCAGCTGCAGTTGCATTGTTGAGCAGCTTGGCGTGCGCATCAGCATTCGCGGATGAAGCTGCGGCCGCAGCAGAAGCCCCAGAAGTAAGCCCAATTACAGCAAACGTAACAGTGGCTAGCAACTATATCTATCGTGGTTTGACGCAAACCAACAATAAGCCAGCCATTCAAGGCGGTTTTGACTACGCCCATGAAAGCGGTTTGTATGTAGGTAACTGGAACTCAAATATTAGCTGGATTAGCGACGGTTATGCTTCATCATCAAATGCAAAAACTACTGGTACTGGAGTGTCTGCTCCGATTGAAATGGACTTCTACGCTGGTTTTAAAAAGGAATTAATTGCCGAAGGTTTTGCGAGTGACTTTGGTGTTCTACAGTATTACTATTCAACAGCCGGTCTTCCTGGGGTTCAGTCTAGTACAACCGTGAATAACATTCCAAGTAGTCGCCAAGCTGCGGGTGTAAACCCAAGCACAACAGAATTGTATGCAGCTCAAAACTTTACTGCAGGGCCGGTTACTGGGTTTGTAAAGTTTTCATATGCTGTAACCAACCTATTCGGCATTAAGAATTCTTCAGGCGCTTACTATCCTGACTTGACAGCTAACTATGACACTGGCTTTTATGGGATTACATTAAATGCACATGCTGGCTATCAATATGTTCCAAATAATGTAGTTACCTCTGTAGCTCAAGCCACTGCTGGAGGTAACGCTGCATTAGCTGGTACCTGGAATTCAAGCTATGCAGATTGGAAGCTTGGGTTGACTAAGGACTTTGGTGGTGGCTTGTCAGGCACCGCTTATTACACAGGTACAAGCGCTCAAAAAGTGGGTAGCACCTATGTTTACGCTACACCTAATGGCGGTAACGCAGGACGTGGTAACGCTGTAGTAGCCCTTACAAAAACTTTCTAATTCTTTCCCTGAACGGAGAAACGTATGAAATTAATCACCGCAATCATCAAGCCCTTCAAGCTTGACGAAGTGCGCGAAGCTCTCTCTGAAGTGGGAGTTTCGGGCATTACCGTTACTGAAGTCAAAGGCTTTGGTCGTCAAAAAGGTCACACCGAGTTGTATCGCGGTGCTGAGTATGTAGTGGATTTTTTGCCTAAGGTAAAAATTGAAGCTGCTGTTGAAGATGGCATTTTGGAGCGAGCAATTGAAGCAATTGAAAAAGCTGCTCGTACCGGAAAAATTGGCGATGGCAAGATTTTTGTCTCACCAGTTGAACACGTCATTCGCATTCGCACCGGTGAAACCGGCGCGTCAGCACTTTAAAGAGAGGTTCAAAATGTTAACTTGGATGAAACGACTCGTTGCTGGAAGTGCTATGGCTTTGGCTATTGGCGCAACTGGTGTGATAGTGACTTCGCCAGCGCATGCTGATGAAGCAAAAAAACCTGCAGTAACAGCTCCCGCAGCCGCTACTGCAGCTGCAGCCCCTGTAGCCCCTGCTCTGGTGCCTAACAAGGGCGATACCGCTTGGATGTTAATTTCTACAGCTTTAGTGCTGTTAATGACGCTTCCTGGTTTGGCCTTGTTTTACGGTGGCTTAACGCGTAGTAAAAACATTCTGTCGATCTGCATGCAATGTATGGTCATCTTTTCTGTGATAACTGTGTTGTGGGCGCTTTATGGCTACAGCTTTGCGTTCACAGAAGGCGGGGCGTTTATTGGTGGTTTAGATCGATTGTTCTTGGCTGGTATGACTCCAGACTCAGTCGCAGCTACCTTTAGTAAGGGTGTTGTGATCCCTGAGTATGTATTCATGGCGTTCCAAGCAGTATTTGCCACCATTACTTGCTGCTTGATCATTGGTTCATTTGCTGAGCGCGCTAAGTTCTCTGCAATCTTAGTATTTATGATCATTTGGTTTACATTCAGCTATTTGCCAATCGCTCACATGGTTTGGTTCTGGCCTGGTCCTGATGACATCAAAGATGCAGCTTCACTCGATGCAATTACTGCTCGTGCTGGTTGGTTGTGGCAGAAAGGTGTTCTTGATTTTGCTGGTGGTACTGTTGTTCACATCAATGCTGCGATTGCTGGTTTGGTTGGTTCCTTTGTCATCGGTAAGCGTGTTGGTTATGGCAAAGAAGCAATGAAGCCACATAACTTAGTTTATGTAATGACTGGTGCTGCACTCTTGTGGTTCGGTTGGTTTGGTTTTAATGCTGGTTCAGCACTCGAAGCAAACGGTAGTGCAGCATTAGCTTTTGTAAACACTTATTTGGCAACTGCAGCTGCTGTATTGGCTTGGTCATGTGCTGAGTGGGTAACTAAAGGTAAGCCTTCTGTATTGGGTGCTGCCTCTGGTTGCGTGGCTGGTTTAGTTGCTATTACACCTGCTGCTGGTTTTGTTGGCCCAATGGGCTCACTCGTCATCGGTGCAGCTGCTGGTGTAGTGTGCTTATGGGGTGTTACTGGCCTGAAGAAAATCTTGGGCTCAGACGACAGCTTGGACGTATTTGGCGTGCATGGAGTAGGTGGTATTTTGGGCGCCTTATTGACCGGCGTTTTTGCTGATCCAGCTTTGGGTGGAACAGGTATTTGGGATTATGTAGCTAATGCTGCGGCTCCTGACTACTCTATTGCTAGCCAATTATGGATCCAAAGCCAAGGCGTGATCACCACCATTATCTGGTCTGGCGTGGTTTCCTTCATTGCCTTCAAGTTGATCGATATCGTGATTGGTTTGCGCGTTAAGGAAGATGAAGAGCGCGAAGGCTTGGATATCAGCTCCCATGGTGAGTCCGCTTACGAGTCTTAATCTGTAGATTTACCCCTTATCAGGCGGCTTTGGTTAGTTGCCTGATTTTTAAGCGCGGAATCCTTGGATTCCGCGTCTTTCTTTTAATAAACTTACAATGGTGATATGGTCCCACATCTAATCACCGCCCTTACTGGTCCCCTCCTCGAGCTCGAGTCGAAGGTTTTAGAAGCTACTCCAACTATTGAGCGTTGGTTTAGGATGGAATGGCAAGAACATACACCCCCTTTTTATTGCTCAGTAGATTTGCGTAATTCTGGTTTTAAGCTTGCTCCAGTAGATACCAATCTATTTCCTGGTGGATTTAATAACTTAGCTACCCAGATGCTGCCTTTAGCGGTACAGGCAGCAATGGCAGCCATAGAGAAGATTTGCCCTGAAGCTAAAAATTTGTTGCTTATTCCCGAGCGCCACACTCGCAATACGTTCTATTTGCAAAACATTGCGCGGCTGTCTTCCATCTTGCGGCAAGCTGGATTAAATGTTCGCTTAGGTACTTTTTCTGAGGAAATTAAAAAACCTACCTGGATCGAATTACCAGATGGCAATCGCTTATTGATGGAGCCTCTATCTCGGCTAGGCTTAAAGAATCAGCGTCTAGGTTTAAAAGATTTTGATCCTTGCTCTATTCTGCTTAATAACGACTTATCCGCAGGCATCCCGCCGATTTTAGAAAATATTCACGAGCAATATTTGTTGCCAGGATTGCATGCTGGTTGGCATGTTCGTCGCAAATCAAATCATTTTGCTGCATATGATGAAGTGGCTAAAAAGTTTGCCAAGGTAGTCGATATCGACCCATGGATGATCAACCCTTATTTTGCGAGCTGCTCGGATGTTAACTTCCATGAGCGCAGGGGCGAAGATGAGCTCCAAGCAGCTGTTGAGAAGATCCTTAAGAAAACGGCGAAAAAATACCGTGAGTATGGAATTAAAGAAAAACCTTATGTGGTTGTAAAAGCAGACGCTGGAACCTATGGTATGGGTGTCATGGTGGTAAACGACCCTGCGCAACTAAAAGGCTTAAACAGCAAAGACCGCAAAAAGATGAGTGTGGTCAAAGAGGGCTTAGAGGTAAGTGATGTTCTTATTCAGGAAGGTGTTTATACCTTTGAGAAAGTAAATGAGGCTGTTGCCGAGCCGGTGGTGTACATGATTGATCGCTATGTGATTGGTGGTTTCTATCGCGTGCACACGGATCGGGGTCCCGATGAAAATCTCAATGCGCCTGGCATGCACTTTGTACCATTGGCATTTGAGCAAAATTCTATGCCAGATTTGTCTGCCAAGCCTGGTAGTGCAGCACCTAATCGCTTTTATCTTTATGGTGTTGTTGCTCGCTTAGCTTTACTGGCGGCCTCATTAGAGCTTGAGCGCACAGATCCCGATGCTGAAGCGGCCTAACTTCTTTCTCTAATTAGTTAATATGGATTTCCTATTCATTGCCGACCCTCTAGAATCTTTTAAGATTAGCAAAGATTCAACGTTTGCAATGATGCGTGTGGCGCAGGAGGCGGGGCATCGCCTCTGGTTTTGTGAGGCGCGTAATGTGCTTTGGAGAAGTAATTTAGTAGTAGCAGACTGCCAATCTTTGGCACTCGTACCTAGCGGAACCTCTTGGTTTGAATTAGGCGCTATAGAGGCGCGACCCCTCTACCATTTTTCTGCGGTTTTCATGCGCACTGATCCACCATTCGATATCGAATACCTCAATACCACTTGGCTTTTATCCGCTGCAGTTCGTCAAGGCGCAAAGGTATTTAATAATCCTGCTGCTATTCGTGATCATTCTGAAAAATTATCAATTACAGAATTTCCTGAACTTATTCCACCAACACTCGTAACTCGTGAACTGAGTGCGGTTCAAGTCTTTCATCAAGAGTACTCCGATATTGTGATTAAGCCCTTAGATGGTATGGGTGGTATGGGCGTATTTCGCGTGGGACCTGATGGCTTGAATTTGGCGAGCATCGTTGAGACTTTGGGCGAGAATGGTTCCCGAACATTAATGGTGCAGCGTTTTTTGCCAGAGATCGCTCAGGGTGACAAGCGTGTGCTTCTGATCGGTGGTGAGGTAGTGCCATTTGCATTAGCGCGGATACCTCAAGGCAGTGAAATTCGTGGCAATCTAGCGGCTGGTGGCAAAGGTGTTGCTATGCCTTTAAGTGATTTCGAGCTGAAAGTGGCCGAGCAATTAGCGCCTGTTTTGAATCAGCGCGGATTATTCTTGGTAGGGTTGGATCTGATCGGTGGCTATGTCACAGAAATTAACGTGACTAGCCCAACATGCTTTATTGAGATCACAGAACAAAGTGGGTTTGATGTCCCACAGTTTTGGTTGAGGTCGGTTGAAAAGGCGCTGTTATAGACATGGTTGGAATTATCATCGTTGCCCATACCCCCCTCGCTAGCGCCATGTTGGGTTTTGCTGAGCATACCTTTGGAGTGTTGCCTGAGCGAGTTAGGGCGGTAGATATTCCGCCCTATGAAGACACCAAGGCCAGTTTTGATCGTGTGATGAAGGCTGCTTATGGTGTCAATACAGGCAATGGCATTTTGATTTTGACAGACGTGATGGGAGCAACTCCCGCCAACGTCGCCTCAAAGTTAGAGGCACTTGGTCCTTTATCTGGATTAAATTCTCCTGTCATCGTGCTAGCTGGGTTAAATCTTCCAATGCTCATGCGTTGCATTTCTCATCGGGGGGAGAATTTGGATGAATTGGCTAGCAAAGCACTTCAGGGTGGGCAAAATGGTATTTTGCGTCTTGGTTCACATGCTTACCAAGAAACTAAAGAGAGATAGGATGGTTCATGCCTGTAGCTGAAATTGAAATTATTAACAGACTTGGTTTGCATGCAAGAGCCTCTGCCAAGCTATCAAAGTTAGCCGCGGAATTTCCTTGTGAAATATTGTTGTCACGCAATGGACGTCAAATTAACGCCAAGAGCATTATGGGTGTGATGATGCTAGCTGCTGGCATCGGTAGTACGGTAACTCTAGAAACTATTGGAGACCAGGCTGATGAGGCTATGTTGGCATTGACTGAGTTAATTAACAATCGCTTTGGTGAGGGTGAGTAAAAATGACTTTTGCTTTGCATGGCATTCCAGTATCTAAAGGCATTGCCATTGGCAAGGCGGTACTAATTTCACATGCGGCATTAGAGGTGAGTCATTATTTAGTTGAAGTTGGCAAAGAAGAAATTGAAGCTCAAAAGCTGTTAGATGCTTTTGAGCAAGTTCGTCTGGAGTTGGCTCAATTACGGCAAAGTTTGCCCAAAGAGGCCCCTCCAGAAATGGCTGCTTTTTTAGATGTACACGGCATGATTCTTGCGGATCCCGCGCTCACTGAAAAGCCACTAAAGCTCATTCATACTCAACGTTTAAATGCAGCATGGGCTTTAACTTCAGAATTAAATGATCTTCTGGAGCAATTTTCTGAGATTGAGGATTCTTACCTCAAAGAGCGCGCTAATGATATTCGTCAAGTTGCTGAGCGTGTTTTGAAGGCGCTAAATGCGCAACAGAAAGATTCTTTAAGTAAACCAGAGCTAGCCTCTCCAAGTGAGCTTGGGGTCGATGCAATTATTGTGGCGCACGATATTGCTCCACATGACATGCTACGCTTCAAAGAGCATGCATTTACTGGTTTTGTAACTGATTTGGGTGGTAAAACCTCACACACTGCCATCGTAGCGCGGAGCATGGAGATCCCTGCTGTAGTGGGTGTTCGTCATGCCAGTGAAATGATTCGCCACGGCGATTGGCTAGTGATTGATGGCAAGCATGGGATAGTAGTAGTTGCCCCAGATGATCAGCTGCTATCAGAATATCGAGCACTGCAGACCAAAGCAACTGAAGAAACTCGCAAACTGCAACTTTTAAAGCATTCTAGAACGGCTACGGCAGACAATGTAGCAATTGAGTTACTGGCCAATATTGAATCACCAGATGATGCTACTCAGGCAGTTGAACTTGGTGCCGTAGGTGTGGGTCTGTTTCGATCAGAATTCCTTTTTATGGACCGCAATCAAGCACTTCCTGACGAAGAGATGCAGTACCGAGAATATCGCCGCGTTGTGGATTTAATGCACGGCCTGCCGGTAAATATTCGGACAATTGACGTCGGGGCAGACAAAGCCCTTGGTGCAGGCTCAGACTTATCTCAGACGGGCACCTCCCCGTTAGGTTTACGTGCTATTCGCTGGTCATTAACGGAGCCAGAGATTTTCTTGACACAATTAAGGGCGATTTTGCGAGCATCTGCACATGGTCAGGCGCGGATCATGATTCCGATGTTGGCTCACGTAAAAGAAATTGATGAAACTTTGCGTCTGATTGAAAAAGCAAAACAGCAACTGCACCAGAGAGGTCAAGCTTTTAACCCAAATATTCAAGTTGGCGCGATGATTGAAATTCCCGCCGCAGCTTTAGTCTTGCCGTTATTTATTAACCGCTTCGATTTTTTATCGATTGGTACGAATGACTTAATCCAGTACACCCTTGCTATTGATCGCTCTGATCATGCGGTGGCGCATTTATATGATCCATTGCATCCCGCTATTCTGAATTTGCTTTACAGCATTATTAGCCAGGCCAAGCGGGCTAATATTCCGGTTGCGGTATGCGGCGAAATGGCGGGCGATCCAAGCTTAACTAAGCTGCTATTGGGATTAGGGTTGACAGATTTTTCTATGCACTTTAGCCAGCTATTACTCGTTAAGCGTGAAATTTTAAAGGCTGATGTTGGGTTGCTTAAATCGCGAATTCCAGATCTATTGCAGGCAATTGAGCCCGAAGAGCAAGCTCAGGCACTTGAGAATTTACTTGCATAGGTTAAGTATTGCCACAGACTGGGCAATCTGAATTACGCGTTACTCGGATTTGATCAATCTGAGTATTTAGAGCGTTCCATAGCAGCATTCTGCCAACCAAGGGTTCCCCAAAGCCAATCAACAGTTGCAATGCTTGCGCAGCTTGCATGGCACCAATGATACCAACCAGTGGTGAAAATATGCCCATACTGGCACAACTCACTTCTTCAAACTTCTCATCAGGCGAAAAGATGCACGCATAACAAGGCGATGCCAAATTGCGTGTATCAAAGACGCTAAGCTGACCATCAAAGCGAAGTGCTGATCCAGAGACCAATGGTATCTTGTGTTTTACGCAGCTCGCATTGATGAGGTGACGAGTAGAGAAACTATCGGTACAGTCCAGTACGACATCAACCCCTTGCAAGAGTTTGTCTAGTAAAGCTACGCTCACTTTAGTTTCAATAGGGTTGATCTGAATAGTAGGATTTACTTGTTGTAAAAATTGTTTACCAGACTCAACTTTGCTTTTGCCGATGCTGTGCATTGTGTGCATAATTTGGCGTTGTAGATTAGTCAGTTCAACCTTGTCGTGGTCCACCAAGGTAATCTGACCCACTCCAGCTGCTGCTAAGTAGGGTGCGGCCCCACAACCTAAGCCCCCCGCGCCAATGATGAGTACATGTGAGGCCAAGATTTTTTCTTGGCCAAGCACATCAATTTCTTCGAGGAGTAAGTGCCTTGAGTAACGCAGTAACTGCTCATCATTCATATGCAGACTCGAATTGGATTGCTAAATTATTCGAGTTTGGATGAGGAGCGCTTGACAGTCTCTCCATTAATAAAGGCAACGGCTTGAGTAAGCATAAAGTCATCTGCGCTGCCGAGCTCAACTGGTTTTTTAGACTTTTCTTTTTCTTTTTCTTCAGGAGTTTTTTTGGCATTTTTTTCTTCAATGCGCTGCATTTCATCAATGCGACGTTTCTCGCGATCGGCAATCAGCTTATCTTCAGAGGATTGCTTATTGCGTAGATGTTTCTCGCTATCAATTTCACGCGTAATTAATACATCATCGGGGTCACCGTCTTTATTTTGGTCAACGGCAATATCGGGTTTAATGCCATAGGCCTGAATCGATTTACCACTAGGCGTGTAGTAATAGGCTGTAGTGATTTTTAAGGCAGAGTCATTGGTCAGAGGGCGGACAGTTTGGACTGAACCCTTGCCAAAGGTAGTTTTACCAATGATGGTTGCGCGCTTATAGTCTTGCAATGCACCGGCCACGATTTCGGAAGCGGATGCTGAGTAAGCGTTGACTAGTACCACCATAGGCAGTTTTTTAAACATAGCCGGTACACCAGCCAAAGGATCCCCGGGCTCATTCAGGCGATACATCGCCGGAGTGGCATTAAAAACTTGCTTAGATTCTGCGGTTTGGCCTTTAGTTGAAACAATGACGGCATCGGGAGGTAAGAATGCAGCAGCAACTCCTACCGCGCCTTGCAATAAACCGCCGCCATTATTTCTCAGATCAAGAATGATGCCTTTAAGTTTGGGATCTTGATTTGCAAGGTCCGTTAACTTCTTGGCCAAATCAGGAACAGTTCGCTCTTGAAAGCTATCCACTCGTACCCATGCGATATCGTTATCAAGCAATTTGGTTTTAACGGACTGCACCTTAATTTCAGCGCGGGTAATGGTAACTGGAAAACTGCGCTCTTCACTTTTGCGATAGATGGTCAGGGTGATCTTGGTACCAGGCGTGCCACGCATGGTACGAACTGCTTTATCTAGGGACATACCACGAACAGGTTTGTCATCTAAGCGGGTAATTAAATCGCCGGCCTGTAAACCGGCGCGTGCGGCAGGACTGTCCTCAATTGGATTCAGCACCTTGACTACGCCATCTTCTGAAGTAATCTCGATGCCAAGGCCAGCAAACTTTCCAGTTGTTTGCTCCTGCATCTCTTCGAAATCTTTTTTATCTAAAAATGTGGAGTGGGGATCTAGGCTGCTAACCATGCCTTTAACTGCATCCGTTAGTAACTGCTTGTCTTCAATGGGCTCAACATACTCCCGTTTAATTTGTGCAAATACGTTTGATAATGTTCGTAACTCATCTAAGGGCAAAGTGGCGCCTTGTTGAGCTGTCGCGGATAGTTGTATGGTGGCAGCCACCCCAGCGATAAGGCCGACGGTGACAAGGGCGAAGTTCTTAAAAAATTGGCGCATGTGTCTGTTTTACCTTAATCCAAGTAAAAATGTTGAATGGGTTTCAGATTGTCATCTAGCTCATAAATGAGCGGAATGCCATTGGGAACATTAATTTCCATAATGTCTTGGTCAGAAACCTGATCTAAGTACTTAATTAGGGAGCGAATACTGTTGCCGTGTGCAACCAGCAACACCCGTTTGTTTGCTTTAAGTGCGGGGGCAATCGATTCATTCCATAGCGGTAGGACGCGATCCACATTGTCTTTAAGGCATTCACCCAATGGAATCTCTGAAGCGCCGAGTTTTTCGTAGCGACGATCATTTTTAGGGTTGCGTTCATCTTCCATGTCGAGAAGGGGTGGGCGTACATCGTAGGAGCGGCGCCAGATATGCACTTGCTCAGCGCCATACTGTGCGGCGGTCTCGGCTTTATTTAGACCGGTCAGGGCGCCATAATGGCGCTCGTTTAGTCTCCAGCTGTGTACTACAGGTAGCCACATGAGATCCATCGTGTCTTGCACATGCCAAAGGGTTCGAATCGCTCGTCTTAAAACAGATGTATAGGCAATATCGAACTCATACCCAGCTTTTCTAAGGTTTTCACCCGCTAGTAAGGCTTGTTCAGTCCCTTTGGCCGTTAAGTCAACATCCGCCCAGCCAGTAAAGCGGTTTTCAAGGTTCCAAGCAGATTCGCCATGACGAATAAGGACAAGTTGTTTCATAGAGCCATTCTATAATCTAGTGATGAACTTTCTTACTCAAATCGATAATTTAGCGCTTATAGCCCTTTTGCTTGTATCAGGCCTAGCGCTTTTCCTACCCACATTATCTACGCTTATTAGCGGAAAAGGCTTGTCTCCGACTGAGGCAACCATTTGGATCAATCGTCGGAAAGCTTATGTCCTAGATCTTCGACCAGAAGAGGAATTTAAGTTGGGGCATTTGCCTGGTGCAAAACACGCAACACCCGCCCATTTTGAGGCTGGATTAGATAAGATGAAGCTGGATCGGAAGAACCCAGTAATTTTAGTGTGTGAGACCGGCGATCGGTCACGCAAAGCAATCGCTGAAGTTCAAAAATTGGGATTTAGTGAAGTGGCATCCCTTGATGGTGGCGTTCAGGCATGGCAGGCCGCCGCACTTCCATTGGTGAAGTAAGAAACCCAAAAAATATAAGAGAAATTTATGTCTTCAGTCACAATGTACAGCACTCAAATTTGTCCTTACTGCGTAATGGCGGAAAAGTTCTTGCAAAAAAAAGGTGTAGTGCATCTGGAAAAGATTCTGATTGATCGAGACCCAGCGCAACGTGAAATTATGATGACGAGAACTGGTCGTCGAACCGTCCCCCAAATTTATATTGGCGATACACACGTTGGAGGTTATGACGATCTCGTTGCATTAGATCGCGCCGGTCAACTTGACGCTTTATTAGCCTAACTTTTTACAAAAAAAACTCCAAAAGAAAGTTCGCAATGACTGAACAAACTACTCCGGCTCAAGGTGCAACTGAGAACCTAAATGAACCTGGATTTCGTATTCAGAGAATTTATTTGAAGGATCTGTCTTTAGAGCAGCCAAATGCACCACAAATTTTATTGGTTGCCTCTGAACCTCAAGTAGAGGTAGAAGTAGATGTTGCAGTTACTCGCCTAAGCGATGAAATTTTTGAAGTAGCTTTAATTGCTACGGTAACTGCTAAAGTCGAGAGCAAAGTTTTATTCTTGGTTGAAGCAAAACAAGCAGGCATTTTTGAGTTTAGCAATATTCCACCAGAACAAATAGACCCCATGTTAGGTATTGCATGCCCTACTATTTTGTATCCTTATTTACGATCAAATATTGCCGATACTATTAGTCGCGCAGGATTTCAGCCAATTCATTTAAATGAAGTCAATTTCCATGGAATGTATGAACATCGCATCATGCAGGCGCAAGAGTCTGCTGTCAAAGAGAGTGGTTATGCTGATGAAAGCAAAATCATTCTTCCTCACTAAGCCTCTTTAAAAACCCACAGATTATGAAGGTGACGCTGCTGGGCGCTGGTGCTTGGGGCACTGCCATGGCTGCACAGGCTTCGCGCCACCTACAACCCGGAGATGTGTGTCTGTGGTCTCGAAGTGCTGAGCAAATAGAGTTAATAAAAAAAGCAGGTGAGAATTCTGCCTACTTACCGGGCATTCATTTGCCGCATGGTCTGCAGCTAGAGGATAGCTTTGAGAATGCAGTTTTACGACTGACTCAAGAAGATCTTTTAGTGATTGCAACGCCCATGTCAGGTTTATCAGAGACCATGGCTAAAGTACTGCACCTGGCCAAGCATCCATTGAATATTGTCTGGTTATGCAAAGGACTTGAGCCGGATACTGCGCTATTGCCGCATCAGGTGGTTGAGCGTGAAGACCAATTGCATAGTCATGGCTTGAAACATTCTTATGGCGCACTTTCCGGGCCTAGTTTTGCTCAGGAAGTTGGTAATGGAATGCCCTGCGCATTAACGGTGGCCAGTAAATCACCCTACTTATGCAAAATTGTTCAGACGGCCTTTCATCATGGCAATATGCGAATTTATGCCAGCGATGATTTAGTTGGCGTAGAGCTGGGTGGGGCTATAAAAAACGTACTAGCAATTGCGGCTGGCATTGGTGATGGTCTTGATCTTGGCTTAAATGCGCGTGCAGCAGTTTTAACTAGAGGCTTAGCTGAGATGATGCGCTTAGTAAAGGCCGCTGGAGGCAGGCCAGAAACTTGTATGGGTTTAACTGGTGTTGGCGATTTGATCTTAACGGCTACTGGCGATTTATCACGCAACCGTCGGGTAGGTCTATGCCTTGCAGAAGGAAAATCATTGCCTGAAATTTTAAGTAATTTAGGCCATGTTGCAGAAGGCGTCTTATGTGCATCAGCAGTGGGCAGTCTAGCAAGTAGATTGGAAGTCGAAATGCCGATTACAACTATGATGAGTGAAGTGCTGTCAGGCGCTTTGACGCCTCACGATGCCGTTAAAAAACTGATGGGCAGAGATCCAACAGTAGAAACTTAAGAATTAATTACCGCCAGTTAAGCCATTCTGACGCCAGGCCTCATAGACAACAATTGCAACTGTATTAGAAAGATTAAGACTGCGGCTGCTATCTTGCATCGCTAAGCGCATCTGATTTTGTGGGGGAATCCCACCTCTGACTTCTTCGCTAATTCCTTTTGTTTCTGAGCCAAAAATAAAATAATCTTCTGGCACATAACAACCCCCATGAAATTTTCCTGATCCCTTCGTAGTCAAGGCAAAAATACGTTCTCGCTGCGGCTGTTCATCTGCTAAAAATTGAGCCCAGTTCGCATGCACTTTGACTCTAGCAAACTCGTGATAATCCAAGCCTGCTCTGCGTAACTTTGCATCCTCCATTGGAAACCCTAAAGGCTCTATCAAATGGAGTTTTGCTCCAGTATTCGCGCATAGTCGAATAATATTTCCCGTGTTGGGTGGAATTTCAGGTTCAAACAAAACGATATTAAACATGCTGGGCTCTAAGTTTTTCTGGGCGGGCGATCCTGAGTATGGCCCAATTAAGGACATTTGGCGCTCTATTGTCCTGGAGAATGTGCGGTTGATTTGATTTAAGGTCACCCCAATCTTCATTTAAGGTTTAGAGGCGTTTTGATATTCAGGTCTCAGTAGAACTTTTTATTACCTTCCTTTATGCCGTCCTGCAGGTAGATTTAATCAAAAAAGTTATTTTTAAAGTCTTTGCACTGTTGCTTGTGAAGTTTATGAAATTGCAGAGCAATTCCACGTTGTTAGCACCACTTATAATAAAGTAGCTCCTTACGGCTAATAAATTCTATTAGATCAGTCAAAGAGTGTGCGACTAAAAAATTCAAAATCAATATAAGATTTAAGCAAAATTCAAGCAAAAATATACTCTGACAGGTACATTGGGCGCTGAGTATACTCAGCGAATGACCCAATCTATTAAATGGCTTCAGGATGAAATTGCAGCGCGGATGCTTCAGAAATTGGACATCATTAAACTTGTGGTCAAGAGCGTATTAGTATTTCCTGATTTTCTCGGGGCGCATGCCAATTTTCTTGCAAAGCGTTTTTCTGGGCTACGCTTTTATAGTGCACCAGAATCAAGCCTGTCAGGCTTTAACTTGCTACGGTTCAAAGCCTCGCTTTTATGGAGTTCCAAATTTAAAAGTTGTGCCAATATTTCCTTGGACGAATACCGAAAAACAGGACGGATTGGTCTAAATGACAATTCTGTCGATTTGGTGTTCAGTAACTTATTGATTCAGGACCTCCCTGACCCAAAACATTTTCTTGGAGAGTGTTGGCGAGTACTTAAAGAAGGGGGTTTGTTGAGTTTGAGCTATTTAGGTCCCGACACTGGAAAAGAGCTGCGGGCCATGGAAATATCAGCCCTCTCATTAAAAACATTAGCTAGCCCATGGGATATGCACGATATGGGCGATGCTTTGCTTGGGAAAGGATTCTCAGACCCCGTGATGGATATGGAGTTTCTTAATTTGGACTATGAGTCTGACTCAGTTTTATTGGCGGATGCGGGCTCCTTAAATTTAATAGAGCCTGTAAATAAGGATTCTCTTGTTTTGGCTCATCTGCCAAAAAAATTGACACTCGAAGTTATCTATGGGCATGCTTGGGCAATGGGCAAGCACCTGGCTAGAGCACAAGATCAGCTTGCTTATATTGATCCAAATCAAATCCAACGCAAGACTAGGAATGATGCTAATTAAGTGTAAGTGATTACTTTCTTTTAAACCTTTATCAAGATTGACTAGGCATGGTTTACCCCGTTTGTTGTTGAGCTTAATTAACCCTATAATCACCGCTAGATGTATTGGCTTGATACCGCTTTTTGGACTATCTAGGGCTTTATTGCTCTTGAGGTTCAGGACAATAAACAGAGAATAAGATGAATTTATTTGGAAAAGTCACTAGGGCTACGCTCTATTTCACAGCAGTCTTTGGCGCTGCTTTTGTACATGCGGCCGAGAATATGCCGGGTGGTCCAGCTGTAATGCAGATGAATTTCACTGCCCCTGCAACCAAAATAATGCAAGAAATTCACTGGCTCCACTGGATGATGCTGATTATTTGCGCTGTGATTTTTGTTGGTGTTTTTGGAGTAATGTTTTATTCCATTCTTAGACACCGTAAGTCATTGGGTGCTAAATCAGCCTCTTTCCATGAAAGTACAACAGTTGAGATTATCTGGACGGTCATTCCTTTGCTTATCGTGATCGGCATGGCCTTACCAGCAACTAAAACTGTTGTGGCTATGAAGGACACAACTAACTCTGATATCACTATCAAGACTACCGGGTATCAGTGGAAATGGGGTTACGACTACATCAAAGGTGAGGGTGAAGGCATTAGCTTTTTGTCTACCTTGTCTACATCACGTGAAGCTATCAACAACTTAGCGCCAAAATCAAATACTTATTTGATGGAAGTTGATAATGAAATGGTCGTGCCTGTCGGTAAAAAAATTCGTCTCATTACTACAGCTAATGATGTGATTCACTCCTGGACTATTCCAGCCTTTGGTGTGAAGCAAGATGCGATACCTGGCTTTGTTCGCGATACATGGTTCCGTGCTGAAAATATTGGCACCTACCGCGGTCAATGTTCTGAACTATGCGGCGCAGAGCATGCATTTATGCCAATCGTTGTGAGGGTAGTTTCACAAGAGGATTACAGCCAGTGGGTAGAGCAGAAGAAAAAAGAAATGGCTGCCGCATCAGAGGATCCTTCTAAGGTCTATTCCTTAGAAGAGCAAAAAGAACGAGGCGCTAAAGTGTATGCGGCTAACTGTGCCGCTTGCCATCAGCCAAATGGAAAGGGCGCAGGCGCTTTCCCAGCGCTAGATGGTAGCAAAGTAGTTAACGGACCCAAAGAGGGTCAGTTCAATATTTTGCTTAACGGGAAAAATGCCATGCCAAAGTGGGGCGGCGTACTGTCTGATGGCGACATTGCTGCCGTGATTACCTATACCCGTAATTCATGGGGTAATAAGACGGGTGAAGTAATTCAGACCCAAGAGATTATTACTGCACGCGGTGGCAAGTAATTCACATTCATCAATACAGATAAAACGAAACCGGAGTAATCCATGAGCACAGTCTCTACCACCATTGACCAGTCGCACGATCATGCGCATGATGATCACACCCCACATGGTTGGCGCCGCTGGTTGTTTGCGACCAATCACAAAGATATCGGTACGATGTATTTGATCTTCTCATTTATTAGTCTATTGGCTGGTGGCGTGATGGCTTTAGGAATTCGGCTGGAATTATTCCAGCCGGGGCTGCAATATTTCCGCCCAGAATTCTTTAATCAGCTCACTACCATGCACGGTCTGGTAATGGTGTTTGGTGCGATCATGCCGGCATTCGTTGGTTTTGCAAATTGGATGGTGCCATTGCAAATTGGCGCTTCCGATATGGCCTTTGCTCGCATGAACAACTTTAGCTTCTGGATTCTTCCTGTTGCTGCCCTTTTATTATTTGGTTCATTCTTTGCTCCTGGCGGTGCGCCTGCTGGTGGTTGGACTCTATACGCGCCATTGACCTCACAAATGGGCCCTGGTTTAGATATGGGTATTTTTGCCCTTCATCTCCTAGGCGCCTCTTCCATCATGGGCTCGATTAACATTATTGTGACTATTTTGAATATGCGCGCTCCAGGCTTGACGCTGATGAAGATGCCTATGTTCTGCTGGACCTGGTTGATTACTGCTTATCTATTGATTGCCGTAATGCCAGTATTGGCTGGTGCCATCACCATGGTTTTGACCGATCGTCACTTCGGCACTTCATTTTTCTCCGCAGTAGGTGGTGGCGACCCAATCATGTTCCAACATATCTTCTGGTTCTTCGGTCATCCAGAGGTATACATCATGATTCTTCCAGCCTTCGGAATTATTAGCGAGATCATCCCTACCTTTTCCAGGAAAACGCTGTTTGGCTATAGCTCTATGGTTTACGCAACAGCATCGATTGCAATCTTATCGTTCATTGTTTGGGCTCACCATATGTTTGCTACAGGTATGCCTGTAACTGGTCAGCTCTTCTTCATGTACGCGACCATGTTGATAGCAGTCCCAACTGGTGTAAAGATTTTTAACTGGGTTGCAACAATGTGGAAAGGGTCAATGACCTTTGAAACCCCAATGCTGTGGGCGGTTGGATTTATTTTCGTATTTACCTTGGGCGGTTTTACAGGTCTGATTTTGGCTTTGGCGCCAATTGATATTGGCGTACAAGATACTTACTACGTAGTTGCGCACTTCCACTATGTGCTGGTAGCTGGATCCTTATTTGCCATGTTTGCTGGTTTCTATTACTGGTGTCCAAAGTGGACAGGCTACATGGCTAATGAAACTCGGGGCAAGATCCATTTCTGGACCTCCATGATTTTCTTCAATGTAACTTTCTTCCCAATGCACTTCCTGGGCTTGGCTGGCATGCCACGTCGTTATGCTGATTACCCTACTCAGTTTGCTGATTTTAATATGGTGGCCTCTATTGGGGCGCTTGGTTTTGGTTTGTCCCAAGTATTTTTCTTGCTCTTCGTCGTGATTCCTGCTTACCGTGGTCAGGGAGAAAAGGCACCCATGAAGCCATGGGATGGCGCCAAAGGTTTAGAGTGGACTGTGCCTTCACCAGCGCCACACCACACATTCGAAACTCCTCCTGATGCTGAGGAGCTACATGCCGCAGGAATTTAACTCAAGATCCAAGGAAACCCTCTCTGCAAATAACCGCAGATTGGGTTTTATTCTTCTAAGTGTTGCCGCAGTTTTTTTTATCGGCATTCTCATTAAGCGTAGCTTGCTGAGTTAGCTCCTCACATACATTTTTAATGCTTCCCATTCAATCGCTCAACCGTCAAATTTTACTGAAGCTACTGATTGCTTCAGTAATGATGTTTGGTTTTGGCTATGCCTTAGTTCCTATGTATAAGGCCTTGTGTGAAGCTACAGGTATTAATGTGATTACCAGCAAGAACGATTATGGTATCCGCGCATTCAGTGCTAACAAAGTGGGCAATACTCAAATTGATTATTCCCGCGTCATTACTATTGAGTTTGATTCCAATAGTCGCGGTCCTTTTACTTTTCGCCCAGTTAAGAATTTTTTAGAAGTCCATCCAGGCGAGATGACAGAAATTGTTTATGAAGTCTCGAATAATTTAGATCGGCCAGTTCAAGCTCAGGCTATTCCAAGTTATGCACCTAAGAGTGCTACAGAGTATTTTACTAAATTAGAGTGTTTTTGTTTTCAGCAGCAAACTTTGACTGCGCATGAAGTGAGGAAGATGCCTGTGGTTTTCGTGATTGATGCGGGATTACCTCAGGATGTGAAAACCATTACTTTGTCGTACACATTCTTTGAGCTAGGCGTTGGTCAACAGCCCGCTGGTTCTACTACACCAAAATCGAAGGGCGTGTAATGAAAAAGAAAAGTACGTTTATGCAATCCATCGTGGCAGTGTTGTGGGCCTTTTTAGGTGTTCGCAAAAAATCTGGTTTACAGGAAGATGTAAATTCATTAAGTTTTGTACATATTGTTATCGCAGCTGTGATTGGTGCCTTGATTTTTATGAGCATTCTTCTGTTGATAGTAAAAGCAGTTGTGTCCCATTGATTATTTTTTGATTGAATAGAGAGAATAAGATGTCATCCAATTCAACCCCCTACTATTTTGTACCCGCCTTATCTAGACATCCTGCAATGGCAGCCCTTGGCTTGATTGCTTTCGGCTACGGCATGACTGGCTGGGTAAACCATGCCGCTTGGGGCGGTCCATTAGCTACCGCTGGAGTCATTTGGGTTTTATATGTACTCTATAACTGGTTTGGCGATACGATTGCCGAATCAAATGCTGGAAGCTATGGCGCAAACGTTGACGTATCTTATCGCTGGGCAATGGCCTGGTTTATTTTTTCAGAAATCATGTTCTTTTTTGCATTTTTTGCTGCATTGTTTTATGCACGCAATATTGCAATGCCTTGGATGGGAGATGTGGAGAGTAAATTAATTTGGCCTAATTTCACTGCCGTTTGGCCAAACGATGGTCCTGCTGGCTTGGTTGAGAAATTTACCACTATGGGTCCTTGGCCTATTCCCACTCTTAACACCTTCTTGCTTTTAAGCTCGGGTGTTACGGTTACCTATGCACACCATGCTCTTCGTGAAAATCATATGAAGAAAGCCATATTGGGTTTGGCTGCTACTGTTTGTCTTGGCTTTGTATTTTTATGTTTCCAGGCTTTTGAGTACTACCATGCTTACCATGAGCTCAATCTGAAATTAACATCTGGTATTTATGGCTCAACCTTTTTTATGTTGACTGGCTTTCATGGCTTTCACGTATTTCTTGGTGGATTGATGTTGGCAATTGTTTTGCGTCGGATGATTAGGGGTGACTTTACGGCTGAGAATCACTTTGCGTTTGAGGGTGCGGCTTGGTATTGGCACTTTGTTGACGTTGTCTGGCTTGGCCTCTACATCGCTGTTTATTGGATGTAAGTTAAATAGATAAATCGGGGCTTAATGCCCCGATTTATCTAATCTCTTACTGGTCTTATTTTTACTTAGCTAGTTCCCACTCGAATGCCGGTTGCCTCAATCAGGCCAAAATAGTGGGCAATCCATATCCCCAGGAATAAGGTAATTGAAAGGCCAATTCGCAACATTAAAGAATGAACCATTCTAGAGCTGCCCCCCTTATCCTTCATCATGAAGTAGAGGGCTGAACCCAAACTCCCTACAATCATTATTAGCAAAATTGGAATAACCCATTTCATATCAAAGTCCTCACTTGAATATTTTTTCTCACTTTTTTATCTCACGTATAGCTGCTACTTTATCAGCCCTTATAGTAGTTGTTCTTGGCTGTGGGGCGGGCGTGTGGCAACTAGATCGTGCAAATCAAAAGATTCGCCTGGGAAGCGCTTTAGAAGCAAAACAACAGTTACCAGTCCTAGATGCCAATACTCAGGATCTGAATTTTGATCAGGCCAATCAACGCCGCATGAAAGTTCGTGGTCGTTACCTGCCAGAAGAAGCGATTTGGTTGGATAACCGCCCACGCCCAATTCCAGAGGGGGATGCTGCAAATGTGGCTCAATCAGGCTTTTATGTGATGATGCCCCTAAAGTTAGAGGGAAAAGATAAGGTTATATGGGTTAACCGAGGTTGGGCGCCCCGTAACAATGAAAGTCGTACTCAGTTACCCCCTGTAAATACGCCAGATCGATCAATATCGATTGAGGGAGTGGTTTTTGGCCATCCGGGCAAGGTCTATTCATTGGGTAAATCTGAAGTTTCCTTAATTCAGCCACGCATCGAGCAAAATTTTGATTTAGATGAGGAAGCTAAAAGACATGGATGGCTTCAATTCCCCTTTATTTTGCGTGAATCCACCTCCGATATCAATGATGGCTTAGTAAGAAATTGGGCTCCTCCAACAAATGGAGTGGATCGCCATTATGCTTATGCCTTTCAGTGGTTTGCCTTGGCCTTGTGCGGATTTTTGTTTTGGTTCATTACTGGCCTAAAAGAATATCGACGCAAACGTCACGAATAAAGTAATAGCGGAGATCAAAGTGAGTAATCCAGAGTTGTTAATTCCGTCATCGCAAGCAGACACATCTGCGATTAATGCTCAGACTCGTCGCGGTCGCATGCAAATGTTGCTTCTATTGTTGGCTTGTGCAGCTCCAGTTATTGCATCATATTTATCCTATTATGTCTTTAAGCCCGAGGGCGGTAAAACCAACTTTGGCACCTTAGTGCAACCAGCCCAAGAAATGAATCCAGCTTGGTTTTCTATTCCCTTTAAAGGGAAATGGACCTTACTAATTGCTCGCCCGGCTGGTGAGTGCACTGTTCAAAAAAACCAATGCTTAGAGGCTTTATTTTTAATGCGACAGCTACGTATTGGCTTGGGAAAAGATAGCGATCGTGTTCAGTTGGTGTGGATCAATACCGACGGCAGGTCTGTAGACCCTGAGGTGTTGCTTGCTTATGATGAAAAAAAGGCAGGTTTTCAGATTGTATCTTTGCCATCCGATCCTATTTTGAGGGCTCAATTTGAAGCATGGTTAGACCATGAGGGTGCAGGGCAAAAAATACAGTTGATTGATCCAAGCCAAGCAAAGATGATGTATTTTCCAGTAACTAATTCACCTAAAGAATTCGGTAGCATCAAAAAAGATGTTGAAAAACTCCTACGCCTGAACCGAAAAGGTGAAAACCTACAATGAGTAGCTTCACTTTATTCGGAGAGCTTGGTGCAATAGCAATCCTCTTTGCTGGTTTGCCCCTAACCTACCTTTGGAAGAAGTCCGGCTATAACTTCTTCCAAAAACTCAATTGGGTTTTGGTCTTTATGACTTTTGACTTAATTGTGTTTGGAGCATTTACGCGCCTAACGGATTCTGGGCTTGGTTGTCCTGATTGGCCTGGGTGCTATGGAACCTCTAATCCATGGCATGCTATTGGAGACATTGAGCTAGCGCAAACGATGATGCCTACTGGCCCAGTGACTGTTATTAAAGCTTGGATAGAAATGATTCACCGCTATTTGGCAATGACGGTGGGTACTTTAATTTTGGTACAACTGGGTTTAGCATGGTCAAAAGTAAGGGTCTTGGGTGCTAAGCCGGTGCTTGCAAGTTTTGGTCTGTTGCTTTTAGTGTGCGTTCAGGGAGCCTTTGGTGCTTGGACGGTGACCTTAAAATTGCAGCCTATTATTGTCAGCGTTCATTTAATGCTGGCTTTAGCTTTGTTCGCATGCTTAACGGCGTATGCTCAACAAATCTGGGGTAAGAAAACTCCTTCTAATATGCAGTTACGCAGTAGACCGCTGTCGGCGAGCTTGCTGGTAATTGCATTTACTGTATTAACGATGCAGATATTTTTAGGTGCCTGGGTTAGTACTAACTATGCCGTTTTGGCTTGTCCTGATTTTCCGACATGTATGGGTGCGATTTGGCCAGAGACTGCTTGGCAAGAAGGATTTACTCTATGGCGTCAATTAGGACTTAATTCTCATGGTGAATTTATTTCCCCAGTAGCCTTGCAAACTGTTCATTGGACTCATCGAGTATTTTCGATACTTGCCTTTACTACGCTTAGCGTCATAGCTTGGCATGGTTTTCAAGTATCGACTAACGCTTCAACTGCTTTGAGAAGATATTCTTGTTTCATGTTTGCCATACTAATTCTCCAAATGCTTACTGGTATTTCTAACGTAGTATTTCAATGGCCTTTAGTGGCAGCATTAATGCACACTGCAGGTTCCGCGACTTTAGTATTCTGTTTGGTCAGGCTAAGTTATTGGGCTTCCTGGAAGCCATGGTTTCCCATTTCAATTGCAAAGCCATTATGAGCAGCCTAGAAAAATCCCCTTCCGTAGCAATGCCTCGCTGGCGACAATTTTGGGTGTTGACTAAACCACGGGTAACTCAACTTGCCGTGTTCTGTGCAGTGATTGGCATGTTTTTAGCTACACCAGGCATGGTCCCATACTCTATTCTCATTGGGGGCATCGTGGGCATCTGGCTATTGGCTGGCGCTGCATTTGCGATGAATTGTTTAATTGAGCAAGCAGTCGATGCCAAAATGAAAAGGACTGCATGGCGACCCTCTGCTACAGGCGAAGTCACTTCCCCCCATATTGTGATTTTTTCAATCGTCCTAGGTGGCTTGGGGATGATCATTCTGTGGAATTTTTGTAATCCATTAACAATGTGGCTTACGCTTGCCACCTTTGTTGGTTATGCAGTGATCTATACCTGGTTTCTAAAACCTGCTACGCCACAAAATATTGTGATTGGCGGGCTCTCTGGCGCGATGCCTCCAGCCTTAGGTTGGGCTGCTGTGACTAATACCCTTTCTGCAGAAGCATGGCTATTGGTCCTCATTATTTTTGTATGGACACCTCCGCACTTTTGGGCGCTTGCTTTATATCGTCGTGATGACTATGCCCAGTCTGGCTTGCCAATGCTACCGGTGACCCATGGTGAACGCTTCACACTCCTCAATATTTTGCTTTATACGCTTATCTTGATTGCAGCTACGCTATTGCCATATATTTATGGAATGAGTGGCTTAGTCTATTTAGTTTCAGCGCTGATTCTTGGTTTTGTATTTTTGGCGTATGCGATTGCCTTATTTATTTCGTATAGCGATGCCTTGGCTAAGAAAACTTTTCGATTCTCTATTACTTACTTGTCGCTGCTTTTCGCAGCATTGCTTCTAGATCACTATTTCATCATTTGAGTTCGCTATGTACCTTCAAAAACTATTGCAAGTAATGGCTCGGCTCCTTACCCTTTTTACATTAGTGATGGTCTTAGCTGCTTGTAGTCCAAAACAGAGCTTTAAGAACATTGATATTACGAGCAGCACTGCATTTGGAAAAGACTTTAGTTTGCTTGATCCAGGTGGCAAAACTAGAACCTTGGGAGATTTCAAGGGCAAAGTAGTGGTGATGTTCTTTGGTTATACACAGTGCCCAGATGTCTGCCCAACGACCTTAGCTGAAATGCAGCAGGTGATGAATTTGATGGGCCCTCAGGCCGATAAGGTGCAAGTGTTATTCGTAACGGTAGATCCTGAGCGAGATACTGCTGAAATTTTGAAACAGTATGTACCTGCCTTTGACCATCGCTTCTTGGGGCTACGTCCAGCAGACCAAGCAGCCTTAGACAAAGTGACAAAAGATTTTAAGATTTACTACAAGAAGGTTCCTGGAATTAGTCCTGGCTCATATACGATTGACCATACAGCAGGAAGCTATGCATTTGACCCAGAGGGGCATTTACGACTTTATATTAAGCATGCCCAAGGTCCTGAGACCTTGGCGCAAGACCTCAAGGAGTTGCTGAAATAAAGTTAAACTGCTTGTAGGAGGTTACGCATTTTCTTGAGAGCAGATGTCTCAATTTGGCGTATGCGCTCTGCTGATATGCCATATTCACCAGCAAGATCATGTAGCGTTTTTGTACCATGACCATCGGCGTCCATGGCCAGCCACCGCGATTGAACAATATTACGGCTACGCTCATCTAAGGCCATTAGCGCTTGATCCAATCTGGGTCCTTGTAACGCATTTGTCTCGGCAACAGCCATCTTCTCGGTAGGCTCTTGGGTACTATCTGCCAGCCATTGAATGGGAGCATAAGCAGACTCGTCGTCGCGATCGTCACCTTCTAAAGCAACGTCGCCACCAGCCAGGCGCATTTCCATTTCCTTAACATCGGAACCCTTGACGTCAAGCGCCTTGGCTAAGGCCTCAACTTCTTTAGGCGTTAGAGCACTCAAAGTAGGTTTATTGCTTCGTAAATTAAAGAATAATTTACGCTGTGCTTTGGTAGTGGCCACTTTTACTAAGCGCCAGTTTTTCAAGATGTACTCATGAATTTCTGCTTTGATCCAATGGATAGCATAGGAGACGAGACGAGCACCTTGATCAGGATCATACCGTTTTACAGCTTTCATAAGGCCAATGTTGCCCTCTTGAATTAAGTCAGCATGTGGAATTCCGTAGCCAAGATATTGGCGTGCAACCGATACTACCAATCGGAGATGTGACAGTACTAATGTTTTTGCAGCGTCGACATTTTCACTTTGACGGAACTCTTGTGCAAGCTGCAACTCTTGTGCAGCAGTAAGCATTGGTACGCGATTAACGTAAGAAATATAAGAATCAAGAGTGCCCACCCCAAGGGAGGGAAGCATTGGGAACGCAAGCGAAGATGCAGCAGTCTGCGCTACCGGCAAGGTTCGCCTTCTTTGCATTGCTGGTTTGTAAACTTTCTTTTGAATCATTTTTGATGATCGACTTGAATGGTTAGTAGGTTCTCATTTTAGCACTCTTATTAAGTGAGTGCTAATCGTTTTATTCCTATATAACCCATTGATTTAATTGAATAATTCATTTGAATATTGCCTTGCCGTGAAGGGGGTTAAGTCATCAATTCCCTCCCCCTTGCCTAGGGCTAAAACTGCTGGCTTAGGACCATTTTGAAAAGTATGGGCTAAAGCGCAGATAACCCCTCCCTTGGCCGTACCGTCCAATTTTGTCACTACTAATCCAGTCAGCCCTAGGGCTGCATGAAAGGCCTTTACCTGACTTAAACCATTTTGACCTGTATTGCCATCTAGAATCAGTAAAGTCTGGTGAGGGGCGCCAGGAAGGGCCTTGCCAATCACCCGCTTCACCTTCTTAAGCTCTTCCATTAAATGATCTTGAGTTGCTAGGCGGCCAGCGGTATCGATAATGAGGATATTGCTCTTGCGAGAGATGGCCGAATGAATAGCATCATGGGCTACAGCGGCAGCATCCCCGCCTTCTTGGGTTATGACATCTACCTGATTACGACCACCCCATTCTTGCAGTTGATTGCGGGCTGCAGCACGAAAAGTATCACCAGCGGCTAATAACACCGACTTGCCCTGAGATTGAAAGAGGCGACATAATTTTCCAATAGTGGTGGTTTTACCAGCGCCGTTAACCCCAATGATTAGCCATACTTCTGGGACGTTCATATCAGCATGAATATATAGCGGGTTAGGCTTAGGCTCTAAGGGGGAAAGCAGGGTAGCTACTTCATCAATTAAAAGCGCTTGCAGTGCTTCGGGGTTAGAAGCCTTTTCTGATTTTGCAGCCTTACGCAATTTGATTATGAGTTGTTGGGTCGTGGGTAGACCCACATCACTGAGAATGAGAGATTCTTCTAGGGCTTCAAACCAGGCTTCATCAGTCTGGTTAGATTTGAAAAGGGATCCGAGGGTTTTACGTAGGCCGAACATAATCGATACAATTTAATCCTTGCATCTTATCAATTTAATTCTTGGGATACGGTGATCTTACAGATGTCTTCAAATTTTTTACGAATTTTCTTCTTTTTCTTCTTTTGTTGTCAGATGGCATGGGCGACGCCAGCTTCTGCGCCTGATACCTATGAATACCAACTATCTAATGGGCTCAAATTGATTGTGCGCGAGGATCATCGTGCACCGACTGTGGCTCATATGGTTTGGTATCGAGCAGGATCTATGGATGAGTTCAATGGCGGTACTGGTCTGGCCCATGTTCTTGAGCACATGATGTTCAAGGGAACTGTAAAAGTGAAAGCGGGAGAGTTTTCACGATTAGTAGCTGCAGTAGGTGGTCGGGAAAATGCCTTTACATCACGTGATTACACTGCTTATTTTCAGCAGGTAGAAAAGTCTAAATTAGATGATGTTATCCAGCTTGAGGCTGATCGTATGGCCAATCTTAGCTTTGATGATGCTGAATTTTTAAAAGAAATTCAAGTGGTGATGGAGGAGCGGCGCCTTCGTACTGAGGATAATCCCAGTAGCTTATTAAATGAAGCGCTGATGGCAACTGCCTATATGAGCTCCCCTTATCGCCATCCCGTGGTTGGCTGGATGAATGATTTAGAAAACATGAAGGCCGATGATGCGCGTGAGTGGTATCGCCGTTGGTATTCGCCAAATAACGCAACCGTAGTAGTCAGCGGCGATGTGGATTCTGAGCAAGTTCTTCGAAGTGTAGAGAAATATTATGGCGTGCTGCCCGCCCATGAGCTACCAGTACGAAAGCCTCAATTAGAGCCGCCTCAAAAGGGCGTCAAGCAAGTACAAGTGATGGCGCCGGCAGATAGCGCGCAATTAGCAATGGCGTGGAAAGTGCCCAAACTGCAACCTAATAACTTAGATGATGATGAACCGTACGCGCTCGAGATTTTGGCTTCGGTATTGGATGGCTACGACAACGCACGCTTAAATCGCATCATGGTTAAACAAGAGCGGGTGGTTAATGATGTCGGAGTTGGATATGACATGACCTCTCGTGGACCAGGGCTTTTTATTATTAGCGCCAGTATGGCCAAAGGAAAAACAGTAGCGCAGGCAGAATCCAGCATACGTAAAGCCCTAAAGGAAATTTGTGACAAAGGCATCTTAGATTCTGAATTAAAGCGTATTAAAGTGCGCATTCTTTCGGAACAAATTTATAAACGGGATTCAATCTTTGGTCAGGCAATGGAAATTGGAAGCACTGAGATGGCTGGATTTTCATGGCGAGAGATTGATTTAATTTTAGAGAGGGTTCAAGCTATTACTCCCGCCCAAGTTCAAGCGGTAGCTAAAAAATATCTAGTGAATGAAGGGTTGACTATTGCCGTATTAAATCCGCAGGCACGCAAGACTTTTGGGGTTGAGAAGGGAGAGGTCCAGTGATGAGTATTTTAAAACGGATTTCTCTCATTACTTTGTTGATTCTTGGTGTGATCGGTTCTGCCCATGCAATTTTGCCGATTGAAAAGCTAGATTCTTTTAATGGTGCGCAAGCCTATTTAGTGCAGACCAGAGCATTGCCAATGGTTGATATTGAAGTGAGTATTGATGCAGGTGATCGATATGACCCAGAAGCTAAAATCGGGTTGGCAACAATGACGGCAGGGCTTATGAGTTATGGGGCGCGTTCGAATCAGGCGTTATTAAGCGAAGCACAAATTGCTGATGAGATCGCTGACTTGGGTGCCTATATTGACTTCTCCGTGAGCGGTGAGCGCGCTGTTATGAGAATTCGCAGTCTGAGTAGACAAGATCTGCGTGACCGCGCAGTTCAGTTGGCATCAGCGTTGTTAAGTGCGCCTACTTATGATGCCAAAGTATTGGTACGTGAGAAACAAAGAATGACTACGGCCTTGTTGGAGGCTGAAACCAAACCAGAGTCCGTATTAGAGCGGAGCTTTAGAAAATCAGTTTATGGTAGCTATCCTTTGGCTTACTCACCTTCAGTTCAAACGGTTGCCAATGTCAGTGTTTCTGACTTACAGCAATTTCATCAGCGGTTTTATTGTGGAGATCGCATGATTGTCAGTATCGTTGGTGATGTTAGTCGGTCTGAGGCTGCAGATATCGTTAAAAATTTATTGCAGAATATTCCTCGTGTTGCATCAAACATTCCAAAGCTTCCGGAGTTTCAGCGTTCACCAGTGGAGCCGTTAAGTCAGCGCGAGATACAAATTCCCTTTGATTCTCAGCAGGCTCATATTGCGATGGGGATGACCGCTGTTACTCGTAGCAATCCCGATTACTTCCCCCTCATGGTTGGAAATTATATTTTGGGCGGCGGTGGATTTGTATCGCGACTGATGTCTGAGGTACGTGAGAATCGTGGCCTAGCCTATAGCGTGTTTAGTTACTTTGCGCCTGGTAAAGATGCTGGAATATTTCAGGCTGGATTGCAAACAAAAAATGATCAAGCCACTTTGGCTCTTGAAATAATGAGTGCGACCATGGAAAAATTTATTGCTAGTGGCGCGACTATGTCGGAGCTTGCTGCTGCTAAATCAAATCTGATCAATGGCTACCCATTAAGAATCGACAACAACCGAAAGTTGCTCGACAATATTTCGTCAATTACATGGAATAAATTACCGCTCGATACAATGGAAACTTGGACCGCTCAAGTAGAGGCAGTTACCCTTGAGCAGGTAACTGTTGCGTTCCAAAAATATCTTGCAATGGATCGAATGAAGATTGTAGTTTTGGGAGCAAAAAATAAGTAAACCAGAGAAACCATTCAAGGCCTCTTCTCAAGGGCATCGCCTTGAGCTTCCAAAAAAGGTGCGAATCATTGGGGGGGTTTGGCGCAGTCGTTTGTTATCCGTTTTAGATTTGCCGGGATTACGCCCCACTACAGATCGTATTCGAGAAACGCTTTTTAATTGGCTTGGACAGGATTTAACTGGTTTATGTTGTTTAGATTTATTCGCAGGTACTGGCGCCTTAGGTTTTGAGGCTGCATCGCGGCACGCACAGATCGTGACCTTGATTGAAAAGGACAAAAAAGCCCATGCTAACCTTCTAGTTAATTTTTCTGCCTTGCAATCTTCACCTGTTCCAGGTGTGGTCCATATTTTGCACAAAGATAGCATAGAGTTTTTAAAACAACAGGCCGATCAATCAAGCAACCTCATTTTTATTGACCCCCCTTTTCAGGAAGAATTCCTATTTGAGGAAGCGGTAAGGCAAGCCGGACGTATTTGCGATGACAGCACTGGTGGCGGTATATATGTAGAATTTCCTGCTAATCGCTCTCGCGAGCAGGTTGAAGCTCTCTTGCCTGAATGGCACTGTGGAAAGTACCTAGAGGCTGGTCAGGTAAAAGCCTGTCTATTTCGATCTGGAAGGAGCTAAACTCTTGCCTGTAGCTGATAAAGCCTTAGGAGAGTTATGACTGTTGCCGTATATCCAGGAACATTTGATCCATTTACTCGTGGTCACGAGGACTTGGTTCGCCGCGCCTCGAGTGTTTTTGGTGAGTTGATTGTTGGGGTGGCCGATAGTCGCAGCAAACACCCATTTTTCAATCTAGAAGAGCGCATTGAGATTGCTCAAGAAGTTCTCGGTCATTACCCCAATGTGAAAGTTGTGGGTTTCTCTGGGTTATTAAAAGACTTTGCTCGTGAGCATCATGCCCGCGTCATCGTTCGTGGCCTGCGAGCCGTCTCTGATTTTGAGTATGAGTTTCAGATGGCCGGAATGAATCGCTATCTTTTGCCTGATGTCGAAACTTTATTCTTAACGCCGTCTGATCAGTATCAATTTATCTCCGGTACCTTCGTGCGTGAAATTGCTTCAATGGGTGGTGACGTCGGCAAGTTTGTTTTCCCGTCTGTCGAAAAATGGTTGATAAAAAAGACCGCAATTCTCAATCAAAGTAAAGAGTAGGTTTAGCGAGCGCTTTATATGGCCTTAATGATCACGGACGAGTGCATCAACTGTGATGTGTGTGAACCAGAGTGTCCAAATGATGCTATTTATATGGGGTTGGAGATATATGAAATCAATCCTAGTAAGTGCACTGAATGTGTTGGGCACTTCGATGCTCCACAGTGCCGTCAGGTTTGCCCGGTTGATTGCATTCCGCTTAACCCTGAGTTTCCGGAAAACCAGATGCAGCTTATGGCGAAATACCAGCTCCTGACCGCTGTTCTTAAAGCGGAAGTTGCCAAGTAGTGCTGATAGCCAGTTAAATTGCCTTGGAATGCAGCTCAAGCATTGCTGCTTGACTATCGCCTTTTAAGAATAAGGGCAGAATCTGCAAACCATTTTGAATACTGGAATCGATTTTCTGTTGCTCCGCCTTCAAAGGCCTTCTTAAAACGTAGTCAGCGACATCCATAGGATGTCCAGCATCGGCAAGATCACGTGGATGGCCTATTCCTAGGCGCAGGCGCCAATAGTCAGGAGTACCAAGGTGGGCTTGTATGTCTTTTAAGCCATTGTGCCCACCAGTACCCCCGCCTAGCTTGATACGCGCTGCACCAGGCTTCAGGTCTAACTCGTCCTGCACTACCAGGATATCTTTGGGTAAAATTTTATGAAAGCGACAAAGCGCAGCAACTGCTTGGCCGCTTAAGTTCATGTATGTACTGGGTTTTAGCAAGAACAGGTCCTCACCATCCCATTTAGATTTAGCCACCTTGCCATTAAATCGCTTCTCAGTTTCAAAACGGGTATTTAACTGTTTTGCGAGGGCGTCTACAAACCAAAAGCCAGCATTGTGCCGGTCTTCTATGTGCTCTTCACCTGGATTGCCAAGGCCAACAATTAATTTAGTCATGATGAGATTTTCAGAGTAGAAGCATAGCCCAAAAAAGAAAACCCGCAAAAAGCGGGTTTTCTTTGATGTAAAAATGCAGCTTTAAATAATTAAGCTTTATCTTTTGGCGCTTCACCAGCAGGTGCAGCAGCCGGTGCTGCTGCAATATCTGCAGATTTCACGGTTGGAATACGTGCATTGGCCAACACTGGGTTTTCTTGCTCAATATGCAATACCAAGGTAACCCCTTTTGGCAATGTAATGTCTTTTGCATGAATACCGCGACCAACTTCTATGTTTACCAAGTCCACTTCAATAAACTCTGGCAAGTCTGCTGGCAAGCAAGAAACTTCCAATTCTGTTGCGATGTGGCTGATGGCAGCGCCTTGCAATTTGACCGCAGCTGAAATTTCCGCATTGCTGAAATGTAATGGAACGCGCATGTACACTTTTTCAGTAGCAGAAACACGCTGAAAGTCGATATGCAAAACCAAAGGCTTAAATGGATGCATCTGGTAATCGCGTAAAAGCACTTTTTGTGCTTTACCGTCGATTTCGAGATCAAGGATGGATGAGTGGAATGCTTCCTTGCGGAGAGCATGAAATAGTGCGTTGTGATCCAATTCAACAGCTAGAGCGGCGTCTTTGCCGCCATAGATAATTCCCGGAGTTTTACCGGAGTTGCGCAGACGGCGGCTCGCACCCGTTCCCTGTACGCTTCTTTCAAAGGCTACTACTTTCATATTTAATTCCCAAAATAAAGGTTAATTTCCGTTCGCGACCAAACAGAAAAGCCTTTGATTATATCGTGGGATTTGAGCTTTCTGCTGAGAAAAGCCTCAAAATTGCCAAATACTAGGATAAAACAGTAATTTTGGCTTTATTCAGCAAACATGGACATGACAGAATCGCCCCTGCTAATGCGGGAAAGGGTTTCGGCCAAAATAGGAGCTACGCTTAGTTGACGAATTTTGGTTACTTTCATGGCCTCTGGAGTGAGGGGGATGGTGTCGGTAATCACTAATTCATCAAGTTCTGAAGCGACAATACGAGCAACTGCATCACCCGAGAGTACTGCATGAGTACAGTATGCAGTTACACCCTTGGCCCCGCGCTCTTTAAGAGCTTCAGCAGCCTTGCAAAGCGTTCCACCAGTATCAATGATGTCATCCATGATGACGCAATGGCGACCTTCTACTTCGCCGATTAAATGCATGACTTCAGAAACATTGGCTTTAGGACGACGTTTATCAATAATTGCTAAATCTGTGCCTAATTGTTTGGCCATCGCACGAGCGCGCACTACGCCACCAATATCGGGAGAAACAATGATTAGGTCTTTTTGGGTTTTCTGACCTTGTAGATCGCTTAGCAAAACAGGGGAGGAGTAGATGTTATCCACCGGGATATCGAAAAATCCCTGAATTTGGTCGGCATGGAGATCCATGGTCAAAACTCGCTCAACACCTGCAACGGATTGCAACATGTTCGCAACGATTCTCGCCGAGATAGCAACACGAGCTGAACGCGGGCGACGATCTTGTCTGGCATAACCGAAGTAAGGAATCACTGCGGTTATGCGACTTGCTGATGCTCGTTTAAGGGCGTCAATCATGATCATGAGCTCCATCAAACTATCATTGGTTGGGGCGCAAGTGGACTGAATAACAACAACATTTTTACCGCGAACATTTTCTTGAATTTCTACTTGAATCTCGCCATCCGAGAAGCGGCCAACAAAGGCTTTTCCCATGGGGAGATTGAGTTCTTTGGCAACAGCATGAGCCAGAACCGGATTTGCATTGCCTGTAAAAAGGGTCAATAACTCAGCGTTCATGTGGGCGGACATAGTCTATTTTAGGATTTTGGTAGAGGTCGAATGGATGTCATTTAGTCGTATCTACAGTGTTTGGCAGGGGAAGAAGGATTCGAACCTTCGCATGCTGGAATCAAAATCCAGTGCCTTAACCAGCTTGGCGATTCCCCTACAGGTCATTCTGAAGACATCAAATTGTAAGCGGGATTCTTATTTAGCCCCCGAACAATCCGACCTACCCATCCTTTTGGAAGATTTTGCAAAAGACTTTCTAGTTTTGCGACATCCATCTTAGGGTCCAAGATGGTAAATACGCTACTTCCAGAACCAGACATACAAGGCAGTGAACCCGGTAATGCTTGGCAAATCCAATCTAATGCTTGCTTCACTTCAGGACAAATCCGCATCGCCACTGCTTGACAGTCGTTGGACTGATTTGACAATGGTGATGCAAGAAAGCCATCTATTGTAATCGGAGCATGATCCCGGGTCAATTGCGGGTCTTCAAAAATTCGAGAAGTGGCTATCCCTTTATTTGGGAAAATCACTAAAAATTTTTGGGTTTTTAGGGTAATTTCATGTATTTTTTCACCAACCCCTTCAACAAATGCATTTTTTCCGAAGATAAAAAATGGTACATCTGCCCCCAGCCTCAAACCTAGTGCGCTTAAAGTAGTTCTGTCGAGATTGAGCTGCCATAGATGATTGAGGCCAATCAGGGTGGTAGCAGCATCTGAGGATCCCCCGCCCAGGCCGGCCCCCATTGGAATTTCTTTTTTGAGAGTAATTTCTACGCCACTACTTATGCCGCAAAAATCTTTCAATAGTTGTGCTGCACGTACCACCAAATCATGTTCAGGGGCCACTCCATGAATAGGGTTTACTCGGCGAATCTCATTGTCCGCGATTAAATTAAGACTGAGGATATCGCACCAATCAATCAGTTGAAATGCGGATTGAAGTAAATGATAACCATCCGCACGACGGCCAATGATATGTAGGAAAAGATTGAGCTTAGCTGGAGAGCGAAGCTCCAATAGATTTTTTTTATTTCTGGAGTCACTCATTCGGATTGTCAAATACTAGGCGAATATCAATCGACCCGATATTAGAACTGCGGGTCATAGAGAGCTTTTCTAGGCGACTAGAGTTACCCCAGACGTAACTGAGAGTCCAGCCATCTTGAGAAATCTTACTCACCTGACCATTGCTATTGCGCTCCACACTGGCATTGCTGCCGGAGCGTGTTTGACCCCTTAACCAGTCTGATAATCCTCGCGCTGGTAAGGGCAAACCTAAGGCATTTTGAAGTAGCGTATCAGCATCTACGGCCGTAGTTATTTGTCCGTTTCGTTCGAGTGATGCTTCTCCTGGCTTGATCGTAATTTTGGCTATGGATCCGCCAACTGGGCTACGAACCTCTAGTACATCAGTCAGGGCATCTTGAGTTAATGTAAATCCACCGGACCCACCTTGATTATTGGCATCAGTAATTCCTGTAACTTTTACAGAAAAACGCCCATCCCATGAGCCTTTAGCGGCTTGATCATCTAGAGACCAATCTGGCTTGAGGCGCCTTAAAGTTTCCATCAAAGTTGGATTGTTAGCATCCAATTTTTGTCCTTGTCGCCAGATATCTTCAGCCTCTGAAGGGCGCTTCATGGTCCAAAGAACTTCTCCAATGTGCGCCGCAATATCTGCTTCAGGTTTTATATTAAAAGCCTCTTGCAACTGTGCAAGAGCTAGCGCATTTTTACCCATGCGGAAATTCACCCAGCCTAAACTATCTAGGATAAAACCATCTTTAGGTGAGAGCTGATGTGCCTTGCTGATCAGCTTAAATGCCTCAGGTAAATTCGTATTACGATCGGCAAGGGAGTATCCCAATGCATTAAGACTGTTAGCATCGTTTGGATTGGTACGCAAAATAGTACGTAAGGTTTTCTCCATAACCTCACTGTGCCCGGATTTTTCTGCAGACATGGCGTAGGTATAAAGGGTGCCTGGATCTTTTGGTAGGGGATTTACCGCAGAAACAATTGCATAAAAGGCATGCAAGGCATCTGACTCATCATTTGCCTTAGAAATTAGCATCTGAATCTGTTGTAGGGTAATTTCGCGTTGCGCAGCTGTTTGCTGATTGAGTAGAGAAATAGCTGGTTTTACAGCATCTGACCAGCGTTGATTCAAAATAAGCAGAGTTACAAGTACTTCCTTCGGCTTGGTTTGCGATGGATCTGCCAGGCTGTCCCATGTTTGTGCAGCTTGAAGGGCTAGGTCTGGTGAGCCCGCAGTAATGGCTATCTCCATAGCGCGTTGGGCTAAGCGGGGGTCATTTAGCTGGCGAGCAAGCTCCAGATAGGTGCTGTAGGCTAGTCCAGCCTCACCGCGTTGCAAGGCAATTTCAGATGCCAGGACTCCAAAGACGGCTTCCCCATTTTCAAGGGTATTGGTTTTTGCAACAACCAAGGTGCTCGATAGGCTGATGCCAATCGATGTCGTCAGTAACAAGCACCGCAAAAGCGGTTTGAATGCAAATTTGGTCATAAGCACATTCTAATCTGCGAATCTACAATCCATACTTATGCCTGAACTCCCAGAAGTCGAAGTAACTCGCCTTGGAATCCTGCCCCACTTGGAGGGGAGGAAGATGTCCGAGGTCAAAGTTATCGATGGCCGCTTACGCTGGCCAGTGCCAAGTAATTTAGCCAAAATCCTTCCTAGTCAAAAGGTGTGGGGCATAGAGCGGCGTGGCAAGTACCTGTTAATAGAAATGGATACAGGCTACCTCTTAGTTCATCTTGGAATGACGGGAACTTTGCGAGTGCTCCCAAGTAGTGATCCTCTAAAGATACATGATCGCATTACCTTTGAATTTGGCAAAATCAGCCTACGTCTTCATGACCCCAGAAAATTTGGAGCAGTTTTATGGCACCCAAAATCCAAAGGGCCAATCGAGCAATTTCCCCTTTTACAAAAATTAGGGGTTGAGCCTTTTTCTCCAGGGTTTGCTGGTGAGCAAGGTGCAGATGTTCTGTACAAGTCTTCTCGTAATCGAAGTATTGCAGTAAAGCAGTTTTTGCTAGCAGGGCAAGCAGTTGTTGGGGTTGGCAATATCTATTGTTCAGAAAGCTTATTTGAGGCGGGCATTCATCCAGCAAAGGCAGCCGGAAAACTGACGCGCCCTCAGTGCGCTCGCCTAGCCAGTGCCATTAGACTAATTCTGAAAAAAGCCATTGAAGCAGGGGGCAGCTCACTAAAAGACTTTGTAAATAGCGAGGGGGAGCCAGGACATTTTATGGTTCAGACTAAAGCATACGATCGGAAGGGCCAAGCTTGTAAAGTCTGCAAAACACCAATTAAACAAATCGTCCAAGGACAACGATCTACTTATTTTTGCCCTCAATGTCAAAAACGTTGATCACTACTTTCTCAAAAAGGCTCATTGACTGGTATAGGCATGAGGGGCGCGAGGGATTGCCTTGGCAAGGAGTTAGAGATCCCTATGCAGTTTGGATTTCAGAAATCATGTTGCAGCAAACTCAAGTAGCAACAGTCCTAGAGCGGTACCCACGCTTTATGAAGCGATTTCCTACAGTGAATCGCTTGGCTGTAGCGCCCATAGATGACGTTTTAGCTGAGTGGGCTGGTTTGGGTTATTACTCACGCGCTCGTAACTTACATGTATGCGCGCAGCAGGTGGTTAAGCTCTTTGATGGAAAATTTCCAAGCGATCCTCTATTGCTAGAGCAATTGAAGGGCATTGGCAAATCTACTGCTGGAGCGATAGCTGCTTTTGCGTTTCATAAACGAGCGCCAATCTTGGATGCAAATGTAAAGCGGATCTTAGCGCGCTTATTCGCAATTGAAGGAGCGATTGCATCAAAGCAAGTGAGCGACCGTCTCTGGGTGTTGGCTCAAGACTTGCTTCCAGGCAGCCCTAAAGACATGCCGGCTTATACACAGGCTTTGATGGACTTTGGAGCGACCTGGTGCACTTCACGTAAGCCAGTCTGCTTGACTGATACGCACCAGTGCCCATTTGTTAAAGATTGTCAGGCTAACTTAAGTAACCAGGTACTTTCCCTCCCTCAAAAAATAGTAAAAGCCAAATCTCCGGAATTTGATTGCGACATGCTATTGATGCGACATGGGGATATGGTCTTGTTGCAAAAACGCCCTGATAGTGCGATTTGGGGCGGCCTTTGGTCGCTACCAGAATCTACATGGCGAGCTAAGACTTCAGGTAGCTTGAGCGGGTCCCAGCCCACGCTAGGGGCGCTATTGAGTCTGACATTACCAGAGGAAAATAGCGCAGCGGTATTAAAGCAATGCAAGATACCGCAACGTGGAAATTATATTAAACATATTTTTACTCACAGGCGCCTGTGGATACAAATCTGGCACGTTAATGCGCTTGATGCCATATTATTTTCTCAGTCAAATTTAAGGTGGATACCACTTCGCCAGCTAGGACAGTTTGGCTTGCCGCAACCTGTTAAATTGCTATTGCAGGAATTGAGTCTAATTCGCGATGGCGAGTTAAAAAGCTAATTTGAAGGTCAGCCAATTCTTTGCGCGCATAAAAATGTTCGCTAATACGTTTCACTAAATAGACTGAGCGGTGTTGGCCACCAGTGCAACCAACGGCGACAGTCAAATAACTGCGACCATCGGCAATGTAGTGAGGTAACCATTTTTCAGTAAACTGAATAATGTCCTTTTCCATGCTCACAACCTCAGGAATCTTTTCGAGAAACTCTTGAACCAGCTTATCTTTCCCAGAAAGGGGTCGAAGATCTTTTTCGTAGTGTGGATTAGGGAGGCAGCGCACATCAAACACTAGGTCGGCCTCACTAGGCAAGCCATTTTTGAAGCCAAATGATTCAAAAATCACTGATAGACCAACTGATTTATCTTTTAATAGATCCTGAATCCAGAGGCGAAGTGCATGAGCAGGGAGATTGCTTGTATCAATTCCATGTGCTTGACTACGTAATGGTTCCAGCAAGCTTCGCTCAGCATCTATTGCCTCGGTTAAGGTGGCCGATTGAGTTTTTTCAGTATTGACAGAGAGCGGGTGGCGACGACGGGTTTCTGAAAATCGCGCAATCAAGGTATTGGTATCGGCGTTTAAGAAAAGAATCTTCACCTCATGATTGCGACGGAGATTTTCTAGAATAAGCGGTAGTTCAGAGATTGACTGACCACGACGCGCATCAATGGCTACAGCCACCCTCTCACTTTTTTCATTCTCCAGTGTACTAATTAAGCTTTCCAATAGGGGCACGGGAAGGTTATCTACACAATCGTAACCCGCGTCTTCAAAAGCTTTTAGAGCAACGGATTTACCTGAGCCCGAAATTCCGGTAATCAGATTAATTTGCATATTAAAGTAGGCGGCCTTGAAATTTAACTGAGTCGTTTTCAGCATTCATTTGTAGACGCTGCCGCTCAATAAATTCTTTTAGGGTGTCAATACCGCGTAACTGCAAAATAGTATTTCGTACAGCAGCTTCAACCAGTACCGCCAAATTTCGACCTGCAGCCACTTGAATTTTTACAGTTCGAATACCAACACCCAAGACATCAATATGCTGAGCTTCTAGCGGTAAGCGTTCAAACTCGCCATCAGTGCGGCGCACAAGCTGAACAATTAAACGTAGCTTTAATTTGCGACGGACTGCAGTTTCACCAAAAATCGTTCGAATATCGAGTAGGCCCAATCCGCGAACCTCCAAGAGATTACGCAAAATAACTGGGCAACGACCTTCAATGTAATCTGGACCAAGTCGTGCAAAATCTACTGCATCATCAGCTACAAGACCATGACCCCTAGAAATCAACTCAAGCCCCAATTCGCTTTTGCCTAGACCTGATTCGCCCATGATTAAAACACCCAAGCCCAGAATATCCATGAAAACGCCATGCATAGTGATTTGGGGGGCGCCAATCTTAGTGAGATAGGTACGCAGATGGTCAATAACTTCTGCTGCAGAGATAGGTGTGGTGAACAAGGGAGTGGAGGATCGTTGGCAGAATAGCTGCAGGTCAGGATCAGCAGATTTGCCATTGGCCACAATAACGCATGGGGGTGTTTTTGAGATGAGGCTAGATATTTGTTCTTGTTTTTGTTTATGCTCAAGCGCAGCATGGTAGTCCACCTCTTGATCACCGAAAATTTGAATACGACTAGGGTGAATGAGATTTAAGTGGCCGACTAAGTCCGAGCTAGCCGCCGCTGCCTTTACAGCCTCTGGAGGAAATGTGCGATCCGCACCTTCTAGGCCGCCAATCCATGACAGCTTCAAATCTGAAACATTGTCATCAAAAATCTGCTGTGCAGTTACTCCCTCTAAAAGCAAAGGCTGAGTCATGAGGGTGAGCCCCAAGTTTGGAGCATCTGACATACAACATCAGGACTACTTTCAGTATTTAGTGACTTGCGGGCATCTGGGTCTGATAAAAGTTGCGCAATGGAGGATAAAATTTCAAGATGTAGCTGAGTTGCTTTTTCAGGGACTAATAGAAATATCAAAATGGAAATTGGTTCGCCATCTGGTGCAAGAAATTCAATTGGGTCTCGGAGCCTAAAGAATGCAGCAACAGGTTGCTTAAGCCCCTTGACTCGACCATGAGGAATGGCTACCCCTGCGCCTAGGGCGGTTGATCCCAAATCTTCGCGGGCATTGAGGAAGCCAACAATTGCGTTGGGATCCAAACCAGTTTTTTGGGAAAAAATAGCTCCAGCAGCTTCAAATACATCTGCTCTGCTTTTGGCAGGATCATCTAGCGCAATGCGGTCTAGGGTAAAAAGATCAGTCAGGACATTCATATCAAATGATTATATGTGTCCTGAGGCAAGCAATTACTCAAAATGTTTGTCGTGATAGTGATCTTGTATTTTTTCTTTGTGTTTTACGACCTGACGCTCGAGTTTATCAACAACCGCGTCCATGGCGTGATACAAATCAGCATTATGGGCCTCAGCAAAAAGTTCTTTGCCTTTGAGGTGGATGGTGATCTCAGCGCTTTGGCGAAGATCTTTCTCTTTGGCATTATCGATAATCAGGAAGGCTGATGCGTCGAGCACATGATCAAAGTGTTTTCGAACTTTAGCCAAACCTGTCTCAAGGTGGGTACGCATGGCTGGAGTAACTTCTACATGACGGCTATTAATTTTTAAATTCATCAGCAGCTCCTATTTAATATGCTTGCACAAACAGGGACAGGGGTGTGCAGCAAGCCCCTTCAATACTTAGAGTCATTTTTCTAGGAAATTTATACCCATGCCTCCAGCGTATCAGCGATTTTGCTGAAAACCAAGGGGGCAGATCATGTTTAGCTAATAAAATTTCCCAAAGGAAATACTTTACATCCGGAAGTTTTCGCCTAAATAGACTCTTCTCACAGCATCGTTTTTAATAATTTCATCGGGTTTTCCTGAGGCCAGGACACTACCCTCACTAATAATGTAGGCATGATCGCAAATGCCCAGAGTTTCGCGCACATTATGGTCGGTAATTAAAACCCCAATTTGGCGATCGCGTAAGAAGCGAACAATCCTCTGAATTTCCCCAACGGCAATAGGGTCAACACCAGCGAATGGCTCATCTAGCAAAATAAATTTTGGTTGCGAAGCTAAGGCCCTGGCAATTTCTACACGTCGACGTTCACCACCAGAAAGTGATAAAGCGGGGCTATCTCTGAGATGGCTGATTTGAAGTTCGCCCAAAAGTTCATCCAAGCGAAGGGCGATTTCTATTTTGCTTAGAGGCTTGCCACCTTGTACCTGTAGCTCCAAAACGGCCTGAATATTTTCGGCAACATTAAGTTTTCTAAATACAGAAGCCTCTTGGGGGAGATATGACAAGCCCATGCGAGCACGTTCATGAATCGGTAAATGTGTGATGTCTTTTCCGTCAAGATTAATGTCACCACCATCAAGAGGTACCAAACCCACCATCATATAAAAGGAGGTGGTTTTGCCGGCACCGTTAGGGCCAAGCAATCCAACCACTTCACCGCACTTTACTTCAATCGAGACATCACGAACGACAGTCCGTGATCCATAACGTTTTTGGAGGTGGTGTGCGCAAAGTGTGGCAGGGCCATCATTGCTTGCTATATCCGCAGTCATTTTTCTAGTGTAGCTTTTCTTCTTGGTGAAAGGACGGCTCTCGCTAAGGGGAGGTCATCAGGTTTGGCGTTATCTGGTGGGGAGACACGATAATATTGCTTTACATCATCATATTCAATTTTCCAACCACGCAACTGATCCACCATTTGCATGTTCAGTAGCCGCTTTAAACTAGCATCGCCCGTTAAAGTAAGCCATTCAGTTTTAGCGTTATACGTCACCACGCTTGCGCGCCCTTGCATATACTCATCAGCAAGGCCTTCGCGTCGCTGTCTAAAGCTGGCAACTAAGTCAGGCGTTCCTTGAACATCTACATACTCATAACCTTCAGGATCAACTTTAATATTGCCTTTTGCTCCGGTAATGAGAATGCTGCCCTTGGTTAAAAGAACGTCACCGTCTAATTCATAAGCTTGCTGCACATCATTAACAGAGACTTTTTCAGCTTCAAGAATAATTGGCTTATCTTGATCAGCTTTTTCAGCGAAAGCCGATTTAACCCCATTAATTCCAAACGTTAGGATCAATATGAGAGCGATGCGCACGATGATGGGATAAGTCAAGGTCATTGTTGTGTGCCTTGCTGAACACGCTCAATACGGCCTCGTACTTGGCCCGACAAGACCATGCTTTGTTCTACGTTGTTAAAGGTTCCCCCATCCGTTGAATGGATGACTGACATTCCTTGCTCCAAAGTAATTGGCTTATCGGTTTCTATGACGTCGTCATTAATTAGAACTTTGAAATAAGAGGACCTGGCCAACATACGTGGCCTTGCAGGCTCCGCTGCGGAGGCGACCTGAGGAGGTCGAAAGATTTCTGCATTACCCATTAAATCCAAAATGGTGAGATCACCATCTAAGTGGCCCGTATCTGATTTGACTGTCACTGGAGATTTTTCAGGTGGGAACAAACGCATGCGCGGCGTTTGTATATCAATCGATGCATCATCATCGTAGTGGGTCACCTTGTTCCCAAGGACTCGATACTTTGTCTTGCCTAATTCATTTAAGGCTGAAAGGGCACCATTTACGATGGTGTAGTCGGGCTCATGTAGGCGTGCGCGCTCGATAGCAGATTTTTCAGAAGGTTCATTTTTCTTGACCAGCCAAAATGTGACTAGGGTTAAAGTACTCATGAGAATCAAGGGCATTAGGCGTAGTAAGGCACGCAATAAGCCGACCTTGATTTTTTGAGCATTCCATTCCATTTTTAAATACCTTATGCAAACACCTGTGCGAGCAATTCTTCATAGCGGTTTTGAGCTTTCAGAATCAGATCACATACTTCACGAACGGCACGATTTCCGCCAGTATTCTCAGTAATAAAGTGAGCGGTTTCTTTAACGGCTTCATGAGCCTGAGCAGGGCATACTTTAAAGCCTGCTGACCTCATCATTTTTAAATCGGGCCAATCATCACCCATTACCGCACAATCTGTCACACTTAAGCCTAACGATTTTAGAATCTCACCTAAAGCAAGAGCCTTATTTTCTACTCCCATATGAACCTGTGCAATACCAAGCTCTTGACAGCGAGCTAAAACCATTTTGGAAGTTCGCCCAGTAATGATGGCAGTAGGAATGCCTATTTGCTCAAGAAGTTTGATGCCAAAGCCATCCTGAATATCAAATGCCTTTAGAACTTCTTTGCCTTCAGCCCCGATAAATACTTGGCCATTAGTTAATACGCCATCAACATCTAGCACTAGAAGTTTAACTTTGCTAGCCCGCTCCCAAGCTTGGGGGTGCTGACTTAAAGGATTGGTATTGTGAGTATGAAAGGCGCTAGGCATAAGAGAAGTTCATTGAAATAACTAAGGGGAGGGGTAATCTTCTTAACGCGTTAAATTAAATAACTTTCGCCGCAAATAAGTCGTGCAGGTTAAGGGCGCCAAGCAACACACCATGAGGGTCTGTGACTACTAAATGGTTGATGCGGTGTTTTTCCATCATCTCAATAGCTTCTTCAGCCAGTAACTCTGGTGGAATAGTGCGTGGTGTGGAAGTAATGGACTCCTGTAGCGTCACGCCAGCGAGGTTGGTACTCTTTTCTAAAAGACGGCGTAAATCGCCGTCAGTAAAAATGCCAGCAACTTTCTGATCTTTATCCAAAGTCACAACCATACCCATGCGCTTGGCAGTCATTTCTAGCAGGGCATCGGGCAATGATGCTTCCAAAGAAATCTTTGGAGTGTCATGAATACTGCGCATCACTTCACTGACATGGGTGAGTTGCTTGCGGCCCAGTCGACCGCCGGGGTGTGATCGCTGAAAGTCTTCCGCATTGAATCCCCTAGCATCCAAAAGGGCAACCGCAAGCGCATCACCCATTGCAAGTGCAGCAGTGGTGCTGGTGGTGGGCGCCAGGTTTAACGGACAAGCCTCTTTCTCAACGCTAGTATCTAAGTGGGCATCAGCCAGCTTGGCAATAGAAGAGTTGGGCGCCCCCGTTAATGCAATCAGTTTGGCACCAGTTCGTTTGACTATCGGAACAATAGTGAGCAATTCCTCCGTTTCGCCGGAATTAGATAGAGCAACAAAGACGTCGTCACGGGTCACCATGCCTAAATCACCATGACTGGCTTCGGCGGGGTGGACAAAAAAAGCAGGGGAACCTGTTGAGGCAAAGGTTGCGGCGATCTTGCGTGCTATATGCCCCGATTTACCAATACCAGAGACCACAATTCGGCCTTTGCAGGAATGTAGTAGTTCTACGGCAAGCACGAGGGCATCAGCGTTGGCACCCTCTAGTCGATCGCGCATTGTGTGCAGTGCAGCAGCCTCAATAGTGAGGGTGTCACGCGCAAGCTTTAGGGTTCGGTCACGAGTCTTAGCTATCATGGGGTGAGTATATGCCGTCAGTCCTTCAGTTAACTCTCATCTTGCTGGCCTCTGGAGTGGCCGGGGTAGTTATTTTCCGCTATTTTGGGCTACCCCCTATTTTGGGCTACTTAGCCATTGGCGTCCTCATTGGCCCCAATGCCCTGGCCCTAGCCAATGATTCAGCCACCGTTAAATACCTCGCTGAATTCGGCGTAGTCTTTTTAATGTTCTCGATCGGTCTAGAATTTAACCTCCATAAGCTTCGAGCAATGCGCTCCACCGTATTTGGTTTGGGTGGTAGTCAAGTCGTTTTGACCATGTTTCTGGCCGTTCCTGCCAGCCTCTTGATGAACTGGATTTATCCCATTTCCTGGCAGGCCGCCATCGCCCTAGGCGGCGCCCTAGCTATGTCCTCAACTGCCATTGTTACCAAATTAATCTCGGATCGATCCGAACTGGAAACCGAGCATGGGCGCAACATCATCGGTATTTTGTTATTTCAGGACCTGGCAGTCGTTTTTTTATTAATTTTATTGCCATCTCTGGGTAAAAACCCGGGAGATCTATTTATTGCGCTGACTACAGCCTCCATCAAGATTACAGTTGCCTTGGTTCTGATTTTTGTGATTGGTCAGAGCTTAATGAGCCGCTGGTTTAGGCTGGTTGCTAAATTACGGTCCCAAGAGCTTTTTATGCTCAATCTTCTGTTGATTGTTTTGGGGATGGCGGGCCTGACTGAATATTTTGGCTTATCTTTGGCGCTCGGGGCATTTTTAGCGGGAATGTTGATCTCTGAAACACCCTATCGACATCAGGTGGCGGAGGATGTGAAGCCTTTCCGTGATGTTTTACTTGGGCTTTTCTTTATTACCGTGGGAATGTTGCTTGATTTTGATGTGATTTATCAGCAATGGGTGCTGGTTTTACTATTGCTAATTGGCCCATTGATATTTAAGTTCAGCTTGATTGCGCTGTTATCCCGTATCTTTGGTTCAAGTCCAGGTATCTCTATTCGAACTGGCCTATGTCTAGCGCAGGCTGGCGAATTCGGTTTTGTTTTACTTACACAAATTGATGGTCTTGATTTGATTGATCCTGCTTTAAGTCAAGCGGTGCTGGCAGCGATGCTGATCTCTATGTTTGGCGCACCATTTCTTATTCAATACAGCGATCGGATTGCCATGCGGTTTTCTAGCAATGAATGGCTGCTGCAATCCCTTGCGTTAACACGCGTTGCTGCAAAAAGTGTGCTCACCCAAAACCATGTTGTGATTTGTGGGTTCGGTCGCTCAGGTCAAAGTTTGGCACGTATGCTTGATCAAGAGAAAATTCCTTACATTGCTCTAGATATGGATCCTGATCGGGTTAAGGAAGCTGCGGCAGCTGGCGACAATGTAGCGTACGGCGATGCTAGTCGTGAGAACTATTTAGGGGCTGCTGGTTTAGCTAGGGCAAAGGCGGTAGTAATTACTTATGCAGATACTCCCGCTACTTTAAAGGTGTTGTATCAGGTGGAGCGCTTGCGGCCAGGCATCACTATTTTGGTACGCACTAAAGATGATGCAGACTTAGCAAAGTTACGCGCTGCTGGTGCTACGGAAGTTGTTCCTGAATTGATTGAGGGCAGTCTAATGATGGCCTCTCACGTACTGCTGATGATGGGCGTGCCGATGCGTAAAGTAGTGCGACGGATTTCAAGTGCACGTGAGGCGCGTTATAGCTTGTTGCGGGGCTATTTCCGCGGCTCAGCAGATGGAGACTTTGATTCCAATGAGTCTTGGAGGCTTCATTCAGTTACCTTATTGCCTGAGTCCACCAGCATTGGTAAAACACTGCTGGAACTTCATCTTGAGAATGAGGGTGTGAGTGTACAAGCGGTACGACGCAAGATTGGCGGTGCAGATTATGTAAAACTAGATGTCACATCAGAGTTGCGCTTGCAAGCCAATGATATTTTAGTGCTCTCAGGCAATTCAGAAGCGACCGATTTGGCCGAATCTAAATTGCTCTGATTGCATAAAGCGCTAATTAATTACTTTTTCTTTTTATTATCAGGTGTTGCTTTGCGAACAAGTAAAGGGGCCAGGTACTGACCGGTAAAACTAACTTCATTTTTGGCAACCTCTTCAGGCGTCCCAGTCGCAATAATGAGTCCGCCACCTGCCCCACCTTTGGGACCTAAATCAATAATCCAGTCAGCCGTCTTAATCACATCTAAGTTGTGCTCGATGATGACAATCGTATTGCCTTGTTTTTTGAGCGTCTCTAAAACCGTTAACAAAAGCTGAATGTCATGGAAATGCAATCCGGTAGTGGGCTCGTCCAAGATGTACAAGGTTCTGCCAGTGTCCCTCTTGGAGAGTTCTAAGGAGAGTTTGACACGTTGTGCTTCACCACCAGAGAGGGTGGTGGCACTTTGGCCGAGCTTGACATAACCTAGTCCAACATCTAAAAGTGTTTTAAGTTTGCGCTTCACAATCGGGACGGCTTCAAAGAATTCATGAGCCTGCTCAATGGTCATCGATAGTACTTCATGGATGTTCTTACCTTTGTAGCGAATATCCAAGGTTTCACGGTTGTAGCGCTTCCCATGGCAGACATCGCAAGGGACATAGACGTCTGGCAAGAAGTGCATTTCCACTTTCAGCACCCCATCGCCTTCACAGGCATCGCATCGACCCCCTTTAACGTTAAAAGAGAAACGCCCAGCTTCATAACCACGTTCACGTGCGGCAGGTACGCCGCAGAAAAGTTCTCTAATGGGTGTGAACAAGCCGGTATAGGTAGCTGGGTTAGAGCGGGGCGTTCTGCCAATGGGAGACTGATCCACGCTAATGACTTTATCGAAATTCTCAAGGCCTTTAATTGCATCATGTGCTGCAGGTTCAGCATTTGAGCCATAAATATGTTGTGCAACTGCGTGGTGTAACGTGTCGTTAATGAGTGTGGATTTTCCAGATCCAGAAACACCCGTTACACACGTGAGCAAGCCCACTGGAATCTGTGCATGAACGGATTGCAGATTGTTTCCTCGGGCGCCAATAATTTCAAGAAACTTATCATTTACTGGAATACGCTTCTCGGGTACAGCAATACATTTTCGACCAGAAAGATAGGCCCCAGTAAGTGAATTGGGGTTGGCTTCCACTTCCGCAGGGGTTCCCTGGGCAACAATTTCGCCGCCATGAACTCCTGCGCCGGGGCCGATATCAATGACATAGTCCGACGCGCGAATCATATCCTCATCATGCTCAACGACTAAAACGCTATTGCCTAAGTCACGTAAGTGTTTGAGGGTGCCAATCAAGCGATCGTTATCACGTTGATGCAGGCCAATAGAGGGTTCATCCAATACATACATTACCCCAGTCAAGCCTGAGCCAATCTGAGATGCTAGGCGAATACGCTGAGCCTCGCCACCTGAAAGGCTATCGGCACTGCGCTCTAGAGAGAGGTAATCTAAGCCCACATCGTTTAAGAAGCGTAAGCGTGAACCAATTTCTGTGACGATCTTGTCGGCAATTTCGCGTTTAGCGCCTTTGAGTGTAAGTACTTCAAAATATTCTTTAGCCTCTTTTAAAGGCAGGGCACTAATCTCATAAATAGCGCGGGATTGTTTTCCATCACCCACTTTGACAAAACGGGCTTCTTTGCGAAGGCGACTACCACAACATTCTGGGCAAGTTTGCACATTTTGATAGCGTGATAGTTCTTCACGAACGGTCGCTGAGTCGGTTTCGCGATAACGCCTCTCGAAGTTCGCAACAATTCCTTCAAAAGCGTGTTCACGAATACTATTTTTGCCACGCTCATTGATGTACTCAAAAGGAATGGTGATATCTCCAGAGCCTATCAATATCAGATCTTGCTGTTTTTTACTTAATGTCTCAAATGGTTTCTCAACATCAAAGCCACCATGCTTTGCGAGTGTTTGTAGTAGCTTGAAATAAAACTGGTTACGGCGATCCCAGCCTTTAATTGCGCCTGATGCGAGAGACAGGTCAGGGTGCGCAACGATACGCTTTGGATCAAAAAAGGATTGATGACCCAAGCCATCGCAGGATGGGCAGGCACCCATTGGATTATTAAAGGAGAAGAGGCGAGGCTCAAGTTCTTGTAATGAGTAGGAGCAGACGGGGCAGGAAAACTTGCTAGAGAAGATCATTTCTTTGCCAGTATCCATATTCACAATCATGGCCTTGCCATCAGCAAGACGCAGAGCAGTTTCAAAAGACTCGGCTACGCGCTGGGTAATATCTGGGCGAACTTTAATGCGGTCGACCACCACTTCAATGGAGTGCTTTTCGTTTTTCTTTAGCTCGGGTAATTGATCAACTTCAAAGATTTCTGCTTTAGCAGTATTGGTAGTGCCTCCACCCGAGCGGACGCGAAAGCGGACAAAGCCCTGAGCTTGAAGGTCTTGAAAGAGATCAACAAACTCACCCTTACGCTCACTGACCACTGGCGCCAGGATCATCAGTTTGGTATCTTCTGGCATCGACAAAACGGTATCCACCATTTGGGAGACGCTTTGTGCTTCTAATGGAAGATCATGATCTGGACAATGTGGAGTGCCAGCGCGTGCAAATAGCAAGCGGAGGTAATCATGAATTTCAGTCACTGTACCCACAGTAGATCGGGGGTTATGGCTGGTGGCTTTTTGCTCAATCGAAATTGCTGGGGATAAGCCTTCAATCACGTCGACATCCGGCTTTTCCATTAATTGCAAAAATTGACGTGCATAGGCAGAAAGAGATTCAACATAGCGACGTTGACCTTCGGCATAGAGTGTATCGAAAGCTAATGAACTCTTGCCTGAGCCAGATAAGCCAGTCAGAACCACCAATTTCTCTCTAGGGATGTCTAGATTGATGTTTTTGAGGTTGTGCGTGCGTGCACCGCGGATCTTAATTTCGTTATTCATGATTTTTTAGCGTAACTTGTTAATATAGCCCTTTCTCATGAATCCTTCCGAACTTCGCTCCACTCTAGCCTTAGCAGGCATCTTTGGCCTTCGTATGCTGGGCTTATTCCTTCTATTGCCCGTTTTTAGTATTCATGCTCGAGGCTTACCTGGTGGGGAGCATGCCTTGTGGGTTGGCTTGACCTTAGGAATCTTCAATATTGTCCAGGCCTTTTTCTATATTCCTCTGGGGCGTCTATCTGACCGAATTGGTCGAAAACCAGTGGTTTTATGGGGACTTTCTTTGTTTGTGGCCGGAGCCTTAATTTGCGCCGCTCGGGATGAGCTTCTCTGGATTGCCATTGGACGGGGTGTAATGGGTGCTGGCGCAGTCTCAGCCGCTATTTCAGCTTGGGTGGCAGACCTAACCCGTGAGCAAGTTCGGACTCGTGCCATGGCCCTAGTGGGGGGTAGTATCGCCCTGTCTTTCGCCTTATCTCTAGTAATTGCTGCTCCGATTTATCGCCTAATTAGCTTGAGCGGTATTTTTTTAGTCCTGGCAGTTCTCGGTGTTATTGCCATGTTTGTTACGTATTACATACTTCCTACATCTAAACCCGAGGCCAAGGTGCAGCAAGCCAGCTTAAAGGAGGTTTTTTTCCGCCTTGAGCTCATGCGCCTTAATGCGGGTGTGTTTGTCCTTCATGCCACTCAAGTAGCGATGTTCTTAGTCGTACCCCGTTTATTGGAGCAGGCAGGCCTCCCGCTTTCATCGCACTGGCAGGTCTATCTTCCAGTGGTGTTGCTTTCATTTGTTTTTATGGCTCCGGTGTTAATTTTTGGCGAAAAGAAGCAGCGCTTGCGATCTGTCTTGCTCGTAGCTATCGCGTTGCTTTTATTAGCAGAATTTGTGTTTACTAGGGCCACTTCAATTATGACGATTGCCCTCGCTTTGTTGATCTATTTTGTAGGATTTAACTTACTAGAGGCCTTACAACCATCACTGGTATCACGATTTGCCAAAGAATCCAAGGGCACCGCTCTAGGCGTTTACAACACCACCCAATCTATTGGCCTGTTTACAGGCGCTGTAATTGGGGGGTGGTTAATGGACAGCCAAGGGGATTTATCAGTCTTTGTTATGGGGGCCGCACTCCTTTTATGCTGGCTTATAATTGCCTGGTCAATGCACGAATTGCCTGCGAAGGTAGTAGATTCAAAGGATGTAGTAGCAAAGGCATAGCCGTAGCTTTACTTATTCCATATATTTTTAAGCTACAACTTAGATTTAATTCACATCATCATTTTCTTCGGGAGACAACATGGCTTCGGTAAATAAAGTCATCATCGTAGGTAACGTGGGGCGCGACCCAGAAACACGTTACATGCCAAGTGGCGACGCTGTAACCAACATTTCAGTAGCGACATCGGATCGTTACAAAGACAAACAATCTGGCGAAATGAAAGAAACCACAGAATGGCACCGTGTTGCGTTCTTTGGAAAACTTGCTGAGATTGCTGGTCAATATTTGAAAAAAGGTTCACAAGTCTACGTTGAAGGTCGCCTACGTACTCGCAAATGGACCGATGCTAGCGGTCAAGAAAAGTATTCTACTGAGATTGTTGCAGAAACGATGCAGATGCTTGGTGGTAAGCCGGTGGGTGGAAGTGGTGATGGTGGTGGTGAAAGCTATAGCCGCTCAAAGCCAGCCGAGCAATCTGCCCCAGCATCTTCTAATGCCGCATCGCTTGGCGCAATGGATGACGATATTCCGTTTTGACAGATCCCCAGTATTTCTGTAAAGAGATTTGAACTGGAAACCCCAATCAGTTTTTAAACTGATTGGGGTTTTCTTTTTATTAATGTGCAGTAAGTCTTCTAGCAATCGCCTTAAAATGACCTTATGATTTTTAAAGGAAAAATAGGATCGGCACTTTTCGTATTTACAAGTGCGCTCTTCACTGTTTGGCCAAGCATTTCTGGGGCTGCTCCTTTTTTCTTTCCTGATATGAGTCCATCTTTTGAGAGGGTAGATCCCCCAAATTGGTTGCGTGTTGGTAGGGGAGGCGATGGCTATCTCACAATTACTTCAGAAGTCATACCGGTCAATAGTTGCACGCAGATGGCAAGTCGCAGTTTTTGGGGTTCAGATAAAACTCAACTAATTTTATCGGTGGTTACGAATGGGTTTAAGACCAAACTCGACAAAGTGGAGATTCCCATTGCCACGTTTGATGGCAGAGATAACGGCTCTCAATGTGCTTCACTCAGTACTGCGCCTTTACAGGTTGTTCCTATGAGTGTCTTAGGAGCTTATTCCATATTTAGCCCCGGGAATCTGTCCTTGGTTTTAAACGTAAAAAGTTCAAACGACTCTAATCAAGATTTTATTGGCTCAGCAAAATTACTTTTGGGTGCGGCAGCGATGGTAGCTACTGGTGGCACCGCGGGCATTATTGGGGGCGTTTCAGCGACTGTCGGAAATTCAGTGCTAGGAGATACGCAAAATCGAGCTAATAGTCTTTTGCAGGGAATGATTGATGCAAAAGTTCCTGTGTCATTTCATTGGTCTGAGTTGCGCAGTGGCATTCATTCGGTTGAAATACCTGTTTATAAAATAGAGCAGAGTGTAGGAAGCATTTCTGATCAACAAATTCGGGATTTGCAAAAAGATTCTAAATCAGACAAGCGGCTCATGTTCACGGTGAAATTAGAACTCCAGTATTTCAGAAGTATGTTCTATCCAACAGTGACAAATATAGAAGGTCTGGGTGACCGGGAAAACTTATCATCTGAATATATTCTTAATTACCAAATGCCTGGTTCGGGTCAGAATTTTATGCAGATTCTGAATAATTCATCTCCTAGTTTGTTGCAAAAAATTTCCAGAGCAGAGGGAGTTGAATTGGCCAGGGCCTGCTCTTTAGGATTTTATAAATTAAAAGTAGCAGGTCTTAGTGATGTTGATATTGCGATCGTTATGAAGTCCTTTATGGATGAGGCAAAACTGGACAATGGGTGGTATTCAAATCCTGGTTTGGTGAAGAGTTGCTTTGGCCAGGCGCCGAACATCCAAAGTTATCTTGTGCAGATTTATGGCCTGCCGCTCGGGCTTCCTAAGGAGGCTGAAACCCCTTAGTGCTTTTTAATTATTGCCTAGAATGTCTAATGTTATTTGGCCATGCTGAATTGTGATCGGTCCGAAAAGGGTTGATATCTAATCCACCACGCCTGGTGTAGCGGGCATACACCGACAGTTTGTCAGGCTGACATTGGCGCTTAATGTCGCAAAAAATAGTTTCAACGCAATGCTCATGAAACTCACCTAGTTGCCTAAATCCAATTAAGTAACGGAGCAGACCTTCTTCCGCAATAGGGCGACCTTGATATCGAATTTGTACGCTAGCCCAATCGGGTTGACCGGTAACAGGGCAATTTGATTTGAGTAAGTGTGAGACGAGGCACTGCTCGATAGGTCCAAAAGAGTTATTGACCTCTAGCAGTGCGGGATCAGCTGGTAGCTTAGGATCAATTTCAATATCGAGCCGATCCATTAATACCCCACTCATTTCTTGCATGCCTTTTTTAGAGGTAGCTTCTGTTGCGTAAATACGGGTATTAATTTTATTGCCTGCCACTGCTGATAAATCAGTATTTAATCTTTCACGCACTTCATCTTCACTTTCAAAGTGAGCGCCATTTAAACTATTGAGATAAAGCTTGAATGATTTAGATTCGATCATATTTGGAGAATCTGCGGGTATCAGAAATTCCGCTAACGCAATTTGTGGCTTGCCTTTTTTATTAAGCCAGCTGAGTTCGTAAGCATTCCAAATATCAACGCCAAAAAAGGGAGGCGCTTGATTTTCTTCGATGCCTAACTTCAGGCGATTCTCAGAGCGGGAAATGGGAAATAGCAAGCTAGGATCATATTGATCTGGGTAGCTGGAGTTTTGACCGAGAGGTAAAGTTGCCATGCGATTAAATCTACTTGATTTTATATATTGAGATGAATCTTATGTTTTTGGGCGATTCGACACGCCCGATACAACATGGCCAGTAGGGGCTACGGATGCGGCAGATTGGCAGTGACCCGTTTGATCATCAAAGAAGAAGTCAGGCTCAAACTCACGTAAAAATTCACTTTTGGACAGGCCACCCAAGAACATGGCTTCATCAACATCAATACCCCAAGCCATGAGTGTGCGAATCGCGCGCTCATGTGCTGGCGCAGATCGGGCGGTTACTAGGGCGGTGCGAATTCGCATACCCGTTTCACTGGTAGATCGTTGAAGACGATGCAGTGCCTCTAGCAAAGGCTTAAAAGGTCCTGGTGGCAAAGGAATCGCTGCGTTTCTGCTTTCATGATCCACAAATGCCTCTAAACCCTTTTTTTGAAATACCTGCTCCGCTTCATCTGAAAAGAGCACGGCATCTCCATCAAAGGCAATCCGAATTTCCTTGGGGTGTGACTCAGCCGTTTTACTGGACTCAGGGTAGACGCGGGCAGCAGGGAATCCGGCATCTATAGTGGCGCGAACATCATCTTCGTTGGCTGATAAGAATAGGTTGGCATGCAAGGAGCGAAGATAGTGATAGGGGGGGCGACCCCTTGTAAATACACCGCGCTGCAGATGCAGGCCATGATGTTCGGCAGAGCGGAAAACTCTCAAACCGCTAACAGGGTCATTGCGTGAGAGTATGACCACTTCTACACGTTGCTCACCTTCTTCATTAAATGCCAGAAGCTTTTTAACTAGGGGAAAAGCTACGCCAGCCTGGGCTGCAATACCCAGTCGATCTAATTGCAACTTCATGTAGGCGCTGTCATCGGTCGATTCAAAGATACGATTCTCTTCCTCAAAATCAAACAATGCACGCGATGAAATCGCAACAACCAATTTTCCGCTGAGTGTGTATGACATCTTATTTTAGGAAGAGACGATAAGAAGGATTATCGGTCTCATTCCAATGGGGGTAACCTAGTGAAGCTAAGAAATGTTGAAACTTCTTTTGCTCGTTCTTGGGAACTTGAATGCCGACTAGGATGCGTCCATAGTCAGCACCATGATTGCGGTAGTGAAATAGGCTGATATTCCAGTTGGGTGCCATGCTGGTCAAGAATTTCATTAATGCCCCTGGACGCTCAGGAAATTCAAAGCGATACAAAAGCTCGTCTTGGGCAAGCGTGGATCGGCCGCCAACCATATGACGAAGGTGGGCCTTGGCTAACTCATCATGGGTCAGGTCAATCGTCGCAAATTTAGCTTTGCGGAAATACTTTGCAATAGCAGCGCTATCGGTAGACTTTTGCGTTCCAACGCCGATAAAAATATGGGCTTCACTTTCATCAGCTATGCGATAGTTGAATTCGGTCACGTTGCGATTACCAAGTAGCTCACAAAAGCGCCTAAAAGAGCCGCGCTCTTCTGGGATGGTGACGGCAAAGACTGCTTCGCGGAATTCGCCAACATCGGCACGCTCAGCTACAAAGCGTAAGCGGCTGAAATTCATATTGGCTCCACACGCAATGGCAACCAAGGTTTTCTTTTTGATGCGATGCTTTTCTACGTATTTTTTCATACCCGCAATGGCTAGAGCTCCTGCAGGCTCTAGGATACTGCGGGTATCAGTAAAGACATCGTTGATTGCGGCGCAAATTTCATCCGTATCAACTGTAATGATATCGTCGACTACGCGTTTGCAGATTCGAAAGGTTTCTTTGCCGACTAGCTTGACCGCAGTACCATCAGAAAAGAGTCCCACATCTTTCATTTCTATTCGTTTGTTTGCCTCTAGTGATCTTCTCATAGCATCAGAGTCAACTGATTGCACGCCAATTACTTTGGTCTTGGGGCTGACTGCCTTGACATATTCGCCAACACCAGAGATGAGGCCACCACCTCCAATAGCCACAAAGATGGCGTCAATTGGATCTTGGTGCTGCTGAAAAATTTCCAAGGCAATAGTCCCTTGTCCAGCAATGACATCTGGATCGTCAAAAGGATGGACAAAGGTGAGATTTCGTTTTTTCTCTACAAGTTCTGAGTATTTAAAGGCATCACTGTAAGACTCCCCATGCAAAATAACTTCTACCCATGAGCCGCCATGAGCCTTAACGGCATCAATTTTGAGGCTAGGGGTCGTGAGCGGCATGACGATAACTGCTTTGCATTTCATTTTGGCTGCCGCCAAAGCAACTCCCTGAGCGTGATTACCCGCTGAGGCTGCAATCACCCCCCGTTTTAGGGCTTCCGGAGATAAGTGAGCCATTTTGTTATAGGCGCCCCGCAATTTGAAGGAGAAAACAGGTTGGTTATCTTCTCTTTTAAGTAAGACCTGATTTCCTAAACGCTTCGTGAGTTCGGGGGCTAGCTGCAGCTCAGTTTCTCTGGCCACGTCATAGACTCGGGCCGATAATATTTTCTTTAAATAGTTCGTTGCCATCCGATGAGCGTACCACGGATAAGCTCTAAGCCCTTAGATTTGAAAGGGTTTATCCCTTTGGCTGACATCTTTTCTAGATTCCTGCCAATATTGACTTCCCTCAATTAAAATGCATATTTATCAAATATGACGCTATGAACGCACCATTAGCTTTGAATCAGTTGTTAGACGCCGAGGCGGGCTCCCCCCGCTTGCGTGAAATTCCTTATAACTACACTTCTTTTTCCGATCGTGAGATTGTTATTCGCCTGTTGGGTGAAGAGTCATGGAGTGTGCTCAACAACCTACGTGGCGTTAGACGCACAGGGCGTTCTGCTCGGATGCTGTTTGAAGTGCTAGGCGATATTTGGGTGGTCCAACGCAATCCATTTTTGCAAGATGATCTGCTGGATAACGCTAAGCGTCGTCAATTGCTAGTGGATGCTTTGTGGCATCGCCTGGGCGAAGTGAAAAAGCGATCTAGCGGGGATTCTGCGGAACAAGTTGACATTTTACTGAGCGCCGCCCATCGCGCAGTTGAAAGTTTTGAGAATGGCTTTAAAGAAGTAGAGCAAATACATAAGCGTGCTCGCAAAATATTAGGCCGCCATACTGCTTTAGATAATATTTGTTTCGATGGTGTATCTCGTGCCGCCCATGTGACCGATGCAACCGACTGGCGCGTCGAGTTTCCCCTCGTAGTCTTAAAGCCCGATTATGAGTCAGAGATCCCTGGTCTGGTAAGGGCTTGTGTGGAGCTCGGCCTCACAATTATTCCTCGTGGAGGTGGTACAGGCTATACCGGTGGAGCAATACCTCTTTATGCCATGTCGGCAGTAATTAATACTGAAAAGCTCGAACAAATTGATGAAGTAAAGAGCATGCGCCTGCCTGGAGTAGATCAAGAAGTATCAACGATCTTTACTGGTGCTGGTGTTGTGACGCGACGGGTATCCGACGCTGCAGAGCGTGCTGGTTTGGTGTTTGCAGTAGATCCCACTTCAGCTGACGCCAGTTGTATCGGTGGCAATATTGCCATGAACGCGGGTGGTAAGAAGGCGGTTCTCTGGGGAACAGCGCTTGATAACTTAGCTAGCTGGCGCATGGTCGATCCCGAAGGTAACTGGCTCGATATTGAACGCCTTGACCATAATTTAGGAAAGATTCATGTCGCTGAAACAGTTCGATTTCAGTTAATTTGGTCAGATGGATTAAGGGAGCCCGGCGAACGTATTCTGAAAAAAGAAATATTAGAAGTTGAAGGAAGGCGTTTTCGTAAAGAAGGGCTGGGTAAGGATGTAACTGATAAGTTTTTATCGGGATTACCAGGCGTTCAAAAAGAAGGTTGTGATGGCTTAATCACTAGTGCAACCTGGATCTTGCATCGTATGCCTAAATACATGCGTACAGTGTGTTTGGAGTTTTTTGGGCAGGCACGTGAAGCGATTCCTAGCATTGTAGAAATAAAGGCATATCTCGATGGCTTAACTAAAGAGGGTGGTCCGATTTTGGCCGGTCTTGAGCATTTAGATGATCGCTACTTAAGGGCGGTAGGTTATTCGACGAAGTCCAAACGCAATAGCTTGCCAAAGATGGTGCTCATTGGCGATATTGCTGGTGATAACGAAGAGGCGGTAGCTACCGCAACCAGCGAAGTAGTTCGTATGGCCAACTTGCGTGTAGGCGAAGGTTTTGTTGCCGTTAGCGCTGAAGCCCGCAAGAAGTTTTGGTTAGATCGTGCGCGCACAGCGGCGATTGCCCGTCATACCAACGCCTTTAAGATTAATGAAGATGTGGTCATTCCCTTGCCGCGTATGGGTGAGTACACCGAGGGTATTGAGCGTATTAATATCGAACTTTCACTAAAAAATAAACTACAGGTACTAAGTGGCCTTGAATTATTTTTGACAAAAGGGGCCTTACCTTTAGGTAAGGCAAAAGATGATTATGAAATCCCAATTGCCGAGATTTTGGGTGATCGCGTTCAACAGGCGCTTGAATTAATTTCAAAGGTTCGCACGCGTTGGTCTGAGTGGCTAACGCAAATGGACGCTCACTTTCCTAGTCTTCAGGATTACAGTTTGCGCGCCTCTTGGAAAACAGAAGTGCGCGCTGAGCTTCGGATTATTTTTGGTGGCCTAGCTTTTGAGCCGATTCTTAGTGAACTAGAAGCGATACATAAGCAAATATTGCGTAAACGCGTTTTCGTAGCTTTGCACATGCATGCAGGTGACGGTAATGTCCACACGAACATTCCCGTGAACTCCGATGACTACGAGATGCTGCAAGATGCGCATCATGCCGTCGACAGAATTATGAAGTTGGCGCGCTCATTGGATGGTGTGATCTCTGGGGAGCACGGTATTGGTATTACTAAGCTCGAATATCTTACAGAAGATGAGTTAAAAGATTTTCGAAGCTACAAGAATCGCGTTGATCCAGAAGGCCGTTTCAATAAAGGCAAATTAATGCCTAACGCCGATCTCAGCATGGCTTACACACCAAGCTTTGGTTTGATGGGGCATGAGTCCATCATCATGCAACAAAGTGATATTGGTGCGATTGCTGACAGCATCAAAGATTGTCTGCGCTGCGGTAAGTGCAAGCCAGTTTGCTCTACGCATGTCCCACGTGCGAACTTACTCTACAGCCCACGTGACAAAATTTTGGCAACATCCTTGTTGATCGAAGCCTTTTTATACGAAGAGCAAACTCGTCGTGGCGTTTCCATTCGTCATTGGGAAATGTTTGACGATGTAGCTGCACATTGCACTGTTTGCCATAAGTGTTTAGCGCCATGCCCTGTCAATATTGACTTTGGTGATGTGACGATGAATATGCGTAACTTATTACGCAAAATGGGTCAACAGCGATTTAATCCAGGCACTGCTGCTGCCATGCTGTTCTTAAACGCTACGAGTCCAGAAACGATTCACCTAGTTAGAAAAGTTATGATTGGATGGGGATACCAATTACAGCGCTTGGGTAATGATATATTCCGGAAGTTGGCACGTAAGCAAACTGCACATCCACCTGCGACGGTAAATAAACCGACTATAAAAGAGCAAGTCATTTTCTTCGTGAATAAGAAGATGCCTGGTAATTTGCCCAAGAAGACAGCACGTGCTTTGTTAGATATTGAGGATGCAAACTATGTTCCCATTATTCGAGATCCCAAAACCACTTCTGCTGATACTGAAGCCGTATTTTATTTCCCGGGTTGTGGATCTGAGCGCCTGTTTTCACAAGTGGGATTGGCAACTCAAGCGATGCTGTGGAATGTAGGGGTGCAAACGGTATTGCCTCCAGGCTATTTGTGCTGCGGGTATCCACAACGTGGCAATGGCGACTTTGATAAAGCGGAGAAGATGATTACCGATAATCGGGTGCTCTTCCATCGCGTAGCCAACACCTTAAATTACTTAGACATTAAAACAGTAGTGGTTTCCTGTGGCACCTGTTACGACCAATTAGCGGGTTATCAGTTTGATCAAATCTTTCCTGGTTGTCGGATTATTGATATCCATGAATATTTATTGGAAAAAGGCCTAAAGTTGTCTGGGGTAGCTGGAGTGAGATACATGTATCACGATCCGTGTCATTCACCAATGAAATTGCAAGACCCCATGAAAACAGTGAATGAACTCATTACGCAAGAAGATGGCAAGCCTATTCTAAAAAATGATCGCTGTTGTGGGGAGTCGGGAACGCTCGCAGTAACTCGCCCAGATATCTCTACTCAAGTACGTTTTCGCAAACAAATTGAAATGGAAAAGGGTGCCAATGAATTGCGTAAAGATGACTTTACTGGTGAGGTCAAAGTGCTGACCAGTTGCCCTTCGTGCTTGCAGGGTTTAAGCCGTTTTGATGCTGATAGCGATACTACCGCTGATTACATCGTGGTGGAAATGGCACAAAAAATATTGGGTGAGAACTGGATGCAAGACTATGTAACTAAAGCAAACCAAGGTGGTATTGAGAGGGTTTTGGTTTAATGATTCCAAAAAATGTAGTGGTTCATCAAAAATCCAAAGTTTTAGAGTTGGGTTATGAAAATGGCAATAGCTATCGTTTACCATTTGAACTTTTAAGGGTACTGTCTCCCTCTGCCGAAGTACAGGGGCACGGTCCTGGGCAGGAGACATTGCAAACGGGCAAGCGAGAAGTGCTAATTGCTAATCTGGAGCCTGTTGGACATTACGCCCTTAGACCCTCTTTCTCTGATGGCCATGACTCTGGTTTGTATTCTTGGGATTTCTTGCAGTATTTATGTGAAAACCAAGATCAGCTATGGCAAGCGCATTTAGATCGATTGGCAGTTGCAGGCCTTGATCGTGATGCGCCCATGGTTGTTGCCAGTAGTCATGGTTGCGCAAGCCACTAAACCAAAATTCGCCTAATTTAAGCAAAGAAAAAGCTCATGAGTAAAACCCATTTTGGTTATCAAAGCGTCGATGAGGCGGAGAAGGCTGGGAAGGTTGCGGAAGTATTTCATTCGGTAGCCAGCAAATATGATGTTATGAATGACTTCATGTCATTTGGTTTGCATCGACTTTGGAAAAAAGTCACGATTGCTCGTGCGCAAGTGCGTCCCGGCCAAAAAGTCTTAGATATTGCCGGTGGTACTGGAGATTTGGCTGCTGCGTTTTCTCGATCGGCTGGCTGGGGCAAGAACCCTGACGCACAAGTTTGGTTAAGTGATATTAATGCATCCATGTTGGGGGTGGGCCGCGATCGACTTTTAGATCAGGGTTTGGCTTTACCTTGCGTTCAGTTTGATGCAGAAAAAATTCCCTTCCCCGCTAACCATTTTGATGTGGTGACGGTGGCATTTGGTTTGCGCAATATGACCCATAAAGAGGTTGCCCTTAGTGAGATGCTTCGTGTAACTAAGCCAGGTGGTCGAGTGCTGGTTTTAGAGTTTTCTAAGCCAGATGCTTTTTTACAGCCTATTTACGACATCTATTCATTTAAGGTGCTGCCTTGGTTGGGTGAGAAAATTGCTCAAGATGCTGAAAGTTATCGTTATTTAGCTGAATCCATCCGCATGCATCCCGATGCACAAACCCTTAAAAATATTATGTTGGGAGTTGGCTTTGATGAGGTGGATACGCATAGAATGACCGGAGGCATCGTTGCCCTCCATATCGGCATTAAATATTGATATTACGCAGGCTTTTCTAGCGCGGAAGTTTAGAAGTTATATAGAGGATAAAATTATGAATAAGCATTTTTACAAAGCGGTGTTCTTGAGTCTGTGTTTGTTATTTGCTCTAGTAGGGCAAGTAGATGCTGCACGTTTAGGCGGCGGCAGAAGCTTCGGTCAAGCACCTAGCGCGCCAATGCAAAGACAAGCTGTTCCAGCTCAAAGGCCAGTACAACAAGCGCAACCTAGCGCCCCAGCACAATCCCCGCCAGTTCCTGCGCCAAGTCGCTTCGGTGGCATGGGTGGAATCTTCGGTGGCTTAGCAGCCGGTCTTGGAATTGGTTATCTTTTATCTCACTTTGGCATGGGTGAGGGCGCATCATCCTTGATCACAGGTTTATTAATTGCAGCTTTGGCAGGCTTTGCCATCATGTTTGCCATCAGAAAATTATTGCCCGCTTTATCGGGCAATAGTCAGAGTCTGAATACTCCTACACAAGGGATACAACGAAGTGCAATTGAGTCATCTCTAGGACAGGGCCCTGCATTTACTCCCGTAGCCAATGCCTTTGGTAGTTCAGGTGTGGCGCCAGAACCTTTCAAATCAACACTGCCGCCGGGCTTTGATGAACATGCATTCTTAGAGAATGCTAAGCAGTATTTCGTATCGATTCAAAAAGCGTGGGATCAAGGTGATTTGGCTGCTTTACGAGAATTTACGACCCCAGAAATGTTTGCCACAATACAGCAGGACTTAGCTGGTCGTACAAATGGTGCTAATCAAACGGATGTTGTCGCAATTAACGCCCAGCTAATTGGCATTGAAACGACTGGCAGCCTCTATTACTCTAGCGTCCAGTTTTCAGGGATGATTTCTGAACAGACTGGCTCCCCAGCCAGCCCCTTCTCAGAAATTTGGAATTTGAGCAAGCCTGTTGAGGGGCCCGGGGGTTGGGTACTAGCGGGCATCCAGCAGTTAGTTTAAGCTTGAGGTACTTTCCAATGGAAACCCGCACTTGTGCGGGTTTTTTACACTAATGAGCACCGTTTCCATTTCTACCCACACCATCGCTGCTGGCATTGCCTGTAGAGGTATTAATCATGTTCTCTCGAGCGAGCCTTGGGCAATGGGCGAACTCACCCGACATGCAAGCAAGACTATTTTGCTCAGGTTGCCAGTTGGTGATCTTGGTTTTGAATTGACCTCCGATGGCCTCTTAAAAGAAGCTTTAGAGCTTCAGAGCCCAACTTTAATTTTGGAGATTTCTGCAAAAGCCTTAAGTGATCTTGCTGGGAGTTCGACTAATTTGCGCGAACAAGCATTTAAAGCGGTCAAAATAACTGGCGATGCAGATTTAGCACAATTATTGGGGCGTCTTGCCGGTCAAGTCCGCTGGGAATATGAGGAAGATTTATCCCGCCTACTAGGGGATGCACCTGCTCATTTTGCAGTGAGACAAGGTAAAAAATTCATTACTGCAAGTAAATCTGCTGCAAGTGATTTACTTAGCAATGTGGTGGAGTATATGAGCGAAGAAAAGAAAGTGCTTTTGAATAAAAGAGATTTTATGATTCATAAGACCCAATTAAATGAATTGCGCGATGCGGTTGATCGTATGGAAAAGCGCATTCAACTACTAGAGCAAAGGGCTCAATAAATCGTGCGTCGACTAGCCCGTCTATTTTTCATTTTTTTTACTGCGTGGCGCTATGGCCTCTTACCTTTATTGCGTGATAACTTAAAGCCAGGGTTGCGAAGAGGCTTCCTATCTATTTTATGTTGGGCATCACCCAACTCTGATTTGCCTAGAGGCAAACGTATTCGTTTGACCTTAGAAGCATTGGGCCCTATTTTTGTAAAGTTTGGCCAGGTCCTCTCCACGCGCCGCGACTTGTTGTCTGAAGATATTGCAAATGAATTGGCTAAACTCCAAGATCAGGTGCCGCCTTTTTCGAACGAAGAATCTCGCCATCTAATTGAAAAAGCGCTCGGGCGATCAATTGAAGAGGTTTTTATCAGTTTTGACGCAACACCTGTGGCTAGTGCCTCTGTGGCTCAGGTGCACTTTGGGGTTTTGCGGGCAACAGAAAAGCATCCAGAGTGGAATCAGCGTGCGGTAGCAATTAAAGTCTTGCGTCCTGGCATTCTTCCGGTGATTGAGGGCGACATTGCCTTGATGTATGACTTGGCAAAGATTATTGAGAGGCTGTCTGAAGATGGCCGTCGATTAAAGCCCCGCGAAAATGTCGCTGAGTTTGATACGTATTTGCATGACGAGTTGGATTTAATGCGTGAAGCTGCTAATGCCAGTCAGTTGCGTCGCTACTTTGCCGACTCAAAGAAGCTCATGATTCCAGAAATGTATTGGGATCTATGTCATACCAATGTCATGGTGATGGAGAAGATGGATGGCATCTCCATAGGACGTTATGAAGAGCTACGTGCAGCTGGGGTTGATTTTAAAAAGTTAGCAGCAGATGGCGTCGAGATCTTTTTTACACAAGTATTTGAGTATGGTTTTTTCCATGCAGATATGCACCCGGGAAATATCATGATTAGTCTAGAGCCAGAAACTTTTGGCCGATTTATTTCCTTAGATTTTGGCATTGTTGGCGCTTTAAGTGAGTCTGATAAAAACTATCTAGCCCTTAATTTTTTAGCATTTTTTAATCGTGATTACCGCCGTGTTGCTGAGTTGCATATTGAATCTGGTTGGGTCCCTGCCAATACTCGGGTAGAAGAACTGGAAGGTGCTGTTCGTTCAGTATGCGAGCCGTATTTTGATCGACCGCTTAAAGAGATTTCGTTGGGTCTTGTGTTGATGCGCTTGTTTCAAACTTCCCGGCGCTTTAAGGTGGAGATTCAGCCTCAACTTACTTTATTGCAAAAAACCTTGTTAAATGTGGAGGGGCTTGCTCGTCAATTAGATCCGGATCTGGACCTTTGGAAAACAGCCAAGCCCATTCTAGAGAAGTGGATTAGTCAGCAATTGGGATGGCGCGGGCTGATTGATGGGCTCAAGGCTGAAGCGCCATCATGGGCAAAGATATTGCCAACTTTGCCTCGATTGATCGCGGAAAGCTTGGCCCACAGCCATGGCCATGGCCAGAGAAAAGAGCAAAACCGAGAGCTGGAGGTCTTAAAAACTCTTTTGCAAGAGGAAAGGCGCACTCACCAGCTTTTAGTCGGCGCCTTACTCTTTGCTGGGGGTTTCTTGGCTGGAATATTGGTTATCGGCCTTGGTATTTATTAGTCTTTCACTGATCTTGGCCTATACCGCTAAAATAGCCTGTTAGGCAGAACATAATCACATGAAAAAATACTTTATCGCTGGCATCCTTGTTTGGGCTCCCATGTCGGTCACCATTTGGGTGATCGCAGGGGGATTGGGCATACTTGATAGTGTTTTTGGTTCGGTAATGCATGCCATTATCGCTGTGTTTCCCAATCAATTTGCTGCTGATTTACAGCATTTCCGTGATTTACCTGGGGTCGGTATTTTGATCGTGGTCTCGTTCATTATGTTTACTGGCCTTCTTGCAATTAGTTTTGCTGGACAGTGGTGGTTCAGAGTATGGGATAGGTTGATGAACCGCATTCCCATCGTTCGCTCTATTTATTCAAGCGTTCAACAAGTTTCATCAACTTTATTTTCTGGTAGTGGTCAAGCTTTTAGCAAGGCGCTATTAATTCGCTATCCTCATGCAGATTCTTGGGTGATTGCATTCCAGACGGGGATGCCAGCTAAGGAAGTAACGGCTAAATTAGGTGAGAACTACGTTAATGTATTTTTACCCACCACACCAAACCCTACCTCTGGTTTTTTTATGATCGTGCCACGCGCGCAAACGATTGAACTGGATATGAGTGTTGAAGAGGCGCTCAAACATATTGTCTCTATGGGGTCTGTACCTCCCACAAGCCCAACTGGTCTGACTGCTATTCAGTCACCCAATCACGATTGATCTATAGGAAATTGTTATGTCGATGCGAAGCCATACCTGCGGCCAGGTAACTGATTTATTAGTTGGTCAAGAAGTCACCCTTGCTGGATGGGTTAATCGCCGTCGTGATCATGGTGGCGTTATTTTTATTGACTTACGCGATCACCAAGGTTTTGTACAAATAGTGTGCGATCCAGATCGCCCAGAAATATTTGCATTAGCTGAACAGGTGCGTAATGAATTCTGTGTTCAGATCAAAGGCCTTGTCCGCGCTCGCCCTGCTGGTAGTGAGAATAACGATCTCGTGAGCGGTAAGATAGAAGTGCTTTGCAACAGTATCGTCATCCTCAATGCGTCCATTACTCCACCATTCCAATTAGACGATGAGAATTTGTCGGAGAACACCCGTTTAACGCATCGTGTTTTGGACTTACGTCGCCCACAAATGCAAAAGAATTTACGGTTACGTTACAGTGTGGCGATGGAGTGCCGTCGCTATTTGGATACAGCAGGCTTTATAGATATTGAAACGCCAATGCTCACTAAGAGCACTCCCGAGGGTGCTCGTGATTATCTGGTGCCATCTCGTGTACATGATGGTCAATTTTTCGCTTTGCCACAATCACCTCAACTATTTAAGCAATTATTAATGGTGGCTGGCTTTGATCGCTATTATCAAATTACCAAGTGTTTCCGAGATGAAGATTTGCGGGCGGATCGTCAGCCAGAGTTTACTCAGATCGACTGTGAAACTGCTTTCTTGAGTGAGATGGAAATTCGTGATTTATTTGAGAATATGATTCGCCATATCTTCAAAACGACTATGAGCGTGGAATTACCAAATCCATTTCCAACGATGCCTTACTCCGAAGGAATGGCACGCTTTGGTTCTGATAAGCCAGATTTGCGCGTGAATTTTGAATTTACTGAGCTCACCGATTTGATGAAAGATGTTGATTTTAAGGTGTTCTCGGGTGCAGCTAATCAAGAAGGTGGGCGTGTAGTCGGTTTATGTGTCCCTGGTGGCGCTGAAATTAGCCGTAGCGAAATTGATGATTACACTAAATTTGTTGCAATTTATGGCGCAAAAGGTTTGGCTTGGATTAAAGTTAACTCGATTGCTGATGGGCGTAATGGCTTGCAGTCACCTATTGTGAAGAATTTGCATGATGCAGCGGTTGAAGGAATCTTAAAGCGAACAGGCGCTAAAGATGGCGATATTATTTTCTTCGGTGCTGATAAAGAAAAAATAGCCAATGATGCGATGGGTAATTTGCGCTTGAAGATTGGTCATTCCGCATGGGGCAAAGCACATGGTCTCTTTACTGAAGGCTGGAAGCCATTGTGGGTAGTAGACTTCCCGATGTTTGAATACGATGACGGTGAAGCCCGCTGGGTTGCTTGCCATCATCCATTTACAAGCCCTAAAGATGAGCATATGCAGTACCTTCAATCTGATCCAGGTAAGTGTTTGGCTAAGGCCTATGACATGGTGCTCAATGGCAGCGAGATTGGTGGTGGGTCTGTGCGTATTCATCAAGAGGTTGTGCAAAGTCAGGTATTCCGTGCATTGAAGATTGGACCTGAAGAAGCTCAAGCCAAGTTTGGTTTCTTGCTGGATGCTCTGCAGTATGGAGCTCCTCCGCATGGTGGTATCGCTTTTGGTTTGGATCGTATTGTTGCAATGATGACCGGTTCGGAGTCTATTCGTGATGTGATTGCTTTCCCTAAAACACAACGCGCACAGTGCTTATTAACTCAAGCGCCCAGCCCAGTTGATGAGCGCCAGTTAAAAGAGTTGCATATTCGTTTGCGCCAAGCTACTCCTGCTATTTAATTGGGCTAGGATTTAAAGTATCTTGAAAATCCCCATTTCGATTTTAGTAGTGATCCATAAATCAAATGGGGAGGTATTGCTTATAGAGCGGGCTGATAAAGCCAATTTTTGGCAATCCGTAACTGGTAGTCTTGACGTACCTGATGAGGACTTGGCTTTAGCGGCAGCGCGCGAGGTCCTAGAGGAGACTGGGATTGATGTTCGGTTATTGCCAGAAGGCGCCTTAGTCAATATGCATCATCAAATCGAATATGAAATCTACCCCCAATGGCGCCACCGCTATTTACCAGGGGTTCTTAGAAATACAGAACACTGGTTTTCGTTGGAAGTCCCCGATAACACGACAATCACTTTAGCTCCTCGAGAGCATGTTGCCTATCAATGGGTTACTTATGCCAAGGCAGCTGAAAAATGTTTTTCTCGCAGTAATGGTGAGGCTATATTGCAATTGTTCTCTACTCATCGTTAGATAAGTGACTAAGATAGTGCAATGAGACATTCATCAGGGCATCACCATGCGGGTGCAGATTCTAAATCTTCGCAGAGTAGTGACTGGAAAGTCATTCGTGATTTACTGCCCTATCTGCTGGAATATAAATTCAGGGTTGCAATAGCGCTAAGCTGCTTAGTAGCGGCAAAAATAGCCAATCTGGGTATTCCGATTCTGATGAAGCAGTTGATTGATGTATTAAATATCAAAGCCAATTCCCCCCAAGCATTGCTCATTGTGCCCTCAGGTTTAATTTTGGCCTATGGTTTATTAAGAATTTCTGCCTCTCTTTTTACTGAGCTGCGAGAATCCCTATTTGCGCGCGTTACCCAAAATGCAGTACGTAAAGTTGCCCTACAAGTTTTTGAGCACTTACATTCCCTTGCCCTAAGTTTTCATCTAGCAAGACAAACGGGTGGCGTGAGTCGGGATATTGAGCGCGGTACTCGCGGTATTCAATCTCTAATCTCCTACTCGTTATATAGCATTCTGCCAACACTGATTGAGTTCTGTTTGGTATTGGGTTACTTTGCCTACTCATACGATATTTGGTTTGCATCGATTACCCTTGCGGCCCTCGTTTTATATATTGGCTTTACAGTAGCTGTGACTGAGTGGCGCACTCACTTTCGCCGTACCATGAATGAGATGGATTCTAGGGCCAATCAAAAAGCAATTGACTCCCTATTAAACTTTGAGACAGTAAAGTATTTTGGTAATGAGTCTTTTGAAGCCAGACGTTACGATGAAAATCTTATGCGTTATCAAGCTGCAGCAGTAAAGTCTCAAAAATCTTTGGCTTTACTCAATTTGGGGCAGCAAACTATTATTGCAACAGGGCTTGTCATGATTTTATGGCGCGCTACTATTGGGGTTGTCAATGGCACCATGACGCTGGGTGACCTAGTATTGGTCAATACCTTGATGATCCAGTTGTACATCCCCCTCAATTTTCTAGGTGTGATTTATCGAGAAATTAAACAGTCATTAACCGACATGGATCGGATGTTTTCTTTGCTAAATACTGAAAGAGAAATCGCCGATTCACCTAATGCCAAGCCTTTGCATATTCATGACCAGGGTTATGGACCAGAGGTACGTTTTGAGAATGTCTCGTTTCACTATAATGTGAAACGAGAAATATTGAAGGACGTGAGTTTCACTATTCCTGCAGGAACAATTACTGCCGTTGTTGGACAAAGCGGTGCAGGTAAAAGTACTTTAGCTAGATTACTATTTCGTTTCTATGATATCCAGTCTGGAAAAATCTTGATTGATGATCAGGATATTCAAGATGTGACACAAGCTAGTTTGCGCAAGGCAATTGGAATCGTCCCCCAAGATACCGTCTTGTTTAATGACACCATTGGCTACAACATTGCTTATGGTGATCCCAAGGCCTCTATTGAAGAGATGTATGAATCAGCCCGTGCCGCTCAAATTGATTTTTTTATTCGCCATCTACCAGATGGCTATGAGACTCAAGTGGGCGAAAGAGGTCTAAAGTTATCGGGCGGTGAAAAACAACGTGTTGCGATTGCCCGTACCTTGTTGAAGAAACCAGCAATGCTGATTTTTGATGAAGCTACTTCGGCTTTGGACTCTAAAACAGAGCGCGCCTTTCAAGAAGAGTTGTTGAGTCTGGCAAAAAATCGCACAACATTAATTATTGCGCATCGTCTTTCCACCATTATTCATGCCGATCAAATTCTGGTAATGGCTCATGGGCAGATAGTAGAGCGTGGTACACATTTAGAGCTGCTGTTAATTAATGGCCATTATGCAGAGATGTGGCAAATGCAAGAACGTGCTGCGCTTGATTAGAATAGTCAAATGAGCAAACTAGAAACTATCCTCAAAAGTGCCTTTGCTACTGCCGTAGCAGTGGCTGATCCTCAAAAAATCGTTCCTGAGTATTTGGCAAATATTTTTCCATTTGGCCAAGAGCCTCAAGGTAAGTGTTTGGTGGTGGGTGCGGGGAAGGCTAGTGCATCCATGGCTAGCGCTTTAGAGAAATATGCCACGATGCATTGGCCTGAAGTGAAGTTAAATGGCATTGTTCTGACTCGCTATGGCCATCATTCTCCTACCAGTCATATTCAGATTATTGAGGCTGGACATCCCGTTCCCGATCAAGCTGGCATGGATGGGGCAAAAGCCATTTTAGAGCTGGTTCATCAACTAGAACCGGGTGATGTATTGATCGCCTTAATTTCTGGTGGTGGATCCAGTTTGCTCACTTTGCCTCAAGAAGGCATCAGCATTGAAGATATGCAACAAACTACAGAGGCTCTCCTTCGAAGCGGTGCTCCGATTGAAGAAATGAATGTGGTACGTAAGCATTTATCTGCAATCCTCGGCGGAAACTTGGCTAGAGTGGCAATAGCCCATGGCGCAAGAGTAGAGGCTTTACTCATTTCTGATGTGACTGGCGATTTACCGGCGGATATTGCAAGCGGGCCTTGCGCACCAGATTATTCGAGTTATCAAGATGCATTGAATATTTTTACGAAGTACGGCTTGGGTGATCAATCTATTCCAGCCTCTGTTCTTGAACATCTTCATCGGGGAGTCGCTGGAACGATTCCAGAGACTTTAAAAGAATCTGACTTAGAGAACGCTCAAGTCAATAACCATGTAATTGCCACCGCCTATAAAAGTCTTGAGGCTGCCGCTACCTACATGCGAAGCGAGGGCTATGAGCCTGTAATTTTAGGTGACACTATTACTGGAGAGGCTCAAGAGGTGGGTCTTGAACAGGCTCACATTGCGCGACGATACTCAATGGATGAACAGTCCAGTAAGCGGCGTATTGCCTTGATCTCTGGCGGTGAATGTACAGTGACTTTACCAGCAGGTATTCAGGGTCGCGGAGGCCGCTGTAGTGAGTTTTTACTCTCATTATTTGACTCCACCCCAGATATGTTACGTCTGTCCGCCTTAGCTGCAGATACAGACGGAATTGATGGTAGTGAGAAAAATGCAGGTGCATGGTTTACGCCCCAGTCTCGTCAGGAAGCGAAAGCATTGAATCTTTCCCCTTCCCACTTTTTAGCTGCTCATGATTGCTATGGTTTTTTTGCGCAATTAGATGGTTTGGTAGAAACTGGCCCTACACTGACTAATGTGAATGATTTTCGTATCATCTTGCTTGATTAATGCTTATTTAAATTCTATGTCGATTAACCAAACGAAAATTGAACTGATTCAACCTGATGACTGGCATTTGCATATTCGGGATGGTGAAGTGATGAGGGACGTCCTGACGGATACCGCACGCCAGTTTGCTCGTGCGATCATCATGCCCAATTTAAAACCACCAGTCACTACTGTGGAGTTGGCTAAAGAATATCGCGCTCGCATTCAGGCGCACTTGGATTTGCTTGGTATTACAGATTTTGCACCTTTGATGACTTTATATTTAACTGACAATACGTCAGTTGAAGAGGTGCGCAAAGCCAGAGCTCAAGGTATTACAGCTTTTAAGTTATATCCAGCGGGTGCAACAACTAACAGCGATTTCGGTGTGAGCGATATTAAGCACTGCTATCGTGCGCTTGAGGAAATGCAGGCAGTAGGAATGCCACTGCTAGTGCATGGTGAAGTTACTAGTCCTGACATTGATATTTTTGATCGTGAGGCAGTATTTATTGATCAAATCCTTGAGCCCTTGCGCCAAAAATTTCCTGAGCTTAAGGTGGTGTTTGAGCACATCACAACATTGCAAGCTGCTCACTATGTTCGGGACTCGTCGACTGGTGGGAAAAATACTTTAGCAGCAACGCTTACCCCGCAGCATTTGTTAATGAATCGTAATGCTCTTTTTGCAGGGGGTATTCGCCCTCATAACTATTGTTTGCCAGTATTAAAGCGGGAAGAGCATCGGCTTGCGTTATTGGAAGTGGCGACAAGCGGTAATCCTCGCTTCTTTTTGGGCACTGATAGTGCCCCTCATTCCAAGGGCGCAAAAGAAACTGCATGCGGTTGTGCGGGTTGTTATAGTGCCTTTAATGCTTTGGGTTTGTATGCTGAAGCATTTGAGAGCGTCGGTAAATTAGAAAAATTAGAGGGCTTTGCGAGCTTCTTTGGCCCTGATTTTTATTTGTTGCAGCGTAATACTAAAAAAATTACCCTGGTGAAGCAGGCTCAAGATATTCCAACTGAGTTGCCTTTAGGCAATTCCACCATTGTTCCTTTGCGTGCTGGTGAGTCTATTGCTTGGTCGCTTATTTAAAACCCTGTTTTACCTCTAGATTAGATTTTTAAGCTAAATTCCTGTGACTGCGTTAGACTTGCCTCGCAGAGTCAATTGGGCAATCGCCGCTTCTTTATTGAAGGGGAGGAAAGTCCGGACTCCATAGGATAGGGTGTTGGCTAACAGCCATCCACGGCGACGTGCGGAATAGGGCCACAGAGACGAGCGTATTTAGTTACGGTGAAACGCGGTAACCTCCACCCGGAGCAATCCCAAGTAAGCAGGCGATGAGGCGATCCGCTGAGTCTGCGGGTAGGGAGCTTGAGCCGTCAGGTAACTGCCGGCCTAGAGGAATGATTGCCCCTAGATGCAAATCTAGGCGACAGAATCCGGCTTACAGATTGACTCTGCACTTATTCTGAAATTACTTCAATACTGTAAGTAAGTTCTGCAGTCTTTGCGAGCATCACTGTTGCTGAGCAGTACTTTTCATGCGATAGCTTTACTGCCCGCTCAACTTTTGCTGGGTCGAGATCTTTTCCTTTGACCTGAAAGTGCAAATTGATCTTGGTAAAAACTTTAGGATCCTCAGGAGCCCGTTCTGCTTGGAGGCTGACATTACATCCGCTAATCGCCTGTCTAGAACGCTGTAGGATTAAAACCACATCGAATACTGAGCAACCACCAGCTCCCGCTAAAAGTAGTTCCATTGGCCTGGGGGCTAAGTTTCTCCCGCCTGCTTCCGGTGGGCCATCCATATTAATGAGGTGGCCACTACCAGTTTCTGCAGAAAAAGCCATGCCATCAATACCCAACCAAGACACTCGACATTCCATATTAGTAACCCCTTACTTCGTAAATTAATCAACATTATCAATAGTTTAACAATTTTAAAGAAAGATTACTTTGCGGAAAAAAAATCAAATACTTGATTTTGGTCAATTATCTTGCATCGCAACATATTAGTATGTAGAATAACCTTATTGGCAGTCAGTCTTATAGAAGACTTTGATTTACCTCCAAGTGTCTCCTCCACTTAAAACATAAGTGGATTCCAGCCCAGGACTCGTTCCTGGGTTTTTTTTAGGTTACAATTCAAGGCTTTACTGAATTACCTAACTAGTCAGCGGTAATTGTTTTACCAGTTTTATTGCAGAATCTGCGAGCTTGCAAATATAATCAGGGCCAAGGTGGACGTAGTTTGATTGGGGTATTTTTTGACTATAACAATTTGAGAAATCATGAAAACTTTTTCTGCAAAATCCCATGAGGTAACGCATGAATGGTTCGTGATTGACGCTACGGACAAAGTCCTCGGTCGTGTCGCCAGTGAAGTGGCACACCGTCTACGCGGCAAACACAAACCCGAATTCACGCCACACGTTGATACAGGCGACTTTATTGTTGTCATCAACTCATCTAAGCTGCGTGTCACTGGCACAAAAGGCTTGAATAAAATTTATTACCGTCACAGCGGATACCCAGGTGGTATTAGCTCGACTAACTTCGACAAGATGCAAGACCGTTTTCCAGGCCGTGCTTTAGAGAAGGCTGTGAAGGGTATGTTGCCAAAAGGCCCACTAGGTTACGCCATGATCAAGAAATTGAAAGTCTACGGCGACGCCAGTCATCCGCATGCGGCTCAACAGCCAAAAGCGTTAGAGATCTAAGGAAACCAAATGGCTATTAATTACGGAAATTGGAATTACGGTACTGGTCGTCGCAAGAGCTCTGTTGCGCGCGTGTTCATTAAATCTGGCAAAGGCGAAATCATTGTTAATGGTAAGCCTATCGATACTTATTTTGCTCGTGAAACATCGCGCATGATTGCTCGTCAGCCTTTGACTCTTACAGCTCACCTCACAACCTTTGATATCAAAGTAAATGTGAGCGGTGGTGGTGAAACAGGTCAAGCTGGTGCGGTACGTCATGGCGTTACTCGTGCATTGATGGATTACGACATCACTTTGAAGCCAGCCCTGTCTAAAGCAGGTTTGGTTACTCGCGATGCTCGTGAAGTTGAGCGTAAAAAGGTTGGTCTGCATGGCGCTCGTCGTCGTAAGCAGTTCAGCAAGCGCTAATTTCTTTCAGTCGCTTAGTATTATTGAAGGGGTCGCGCAAGCGGCCCTTTTTGTTTCTACAATCTAGGTATTCAGTATTTTGGAGAATGGCATGATCAAGGTTGGCATCGTTGGTGGCACTGGGTATACCGGAGTGGAATTGTTGCGTATATTGGCGCAGCATCCTGAGGTTGAAATTCAGGCAATTACTTCTCGTACAGAAGCTGGCATGCCAGTCGCTGAGATGTTCCCCTCTTTGCGTGGCCATATTGATTTGCAGTTCACCACACCCGTTGATGCAAAACTGAGCGAGTGTGATGCCGTCTTCTTTGCCACCCCTCATGGTGTTGCGATGGCGCAAGCTAAGGAGCTCTTGGCGGCAGGCGTTAAGATTTTGGATCTGGCCGCCGATTTTCGTTTGAAAGATACTCAAGAGTTTACAAAGTGGTACGGCATGGAACATAGCTGCCCAGATGTTTTGGCAGAAGCTGTCTATGGCCTTCCAGAAATCAATCGTGAGGCGATAAAAAAAGCGCGCGTGGTTGGCTTGGCCGGCTGCTATCCCACATCAGTGCAATTGGGTTTGGCACCCCTGTTATCGCCCCAATCAACCGGTGGAAAGCAGCTGGTTGATGGCACGCATATTATTTCTGATTCGAAGTCGGGAACATCAGGTGCCGGACGTAAAGCAGAGATTGGTACTTTGCACTCTGAATCGAGTGATAACTTTAAAGCGTATGGCGTTAAAGGCCACCGTCACTTGCCAGAAATCGTTCAAGGTTTAAAAGCGATTGCAGGACATGATCAAATTGGTCTGACATTTGTTCCTCATCTCACGCCAATGGTGCGAGGCATTCACTCAACCTTATATGTTCGGTTGATGCAGGCGGGTATGGATGTGGATTATCAAAAACTCTACGAAGATTTCTACAAAAATGAACCCTTTGTGGATGTCATGCCTGCTGGAAGCCATCCAGAGACCCGTTCTGTGCGTGGCAGCAATGGCCTGCGAATAGCTGTCCATCGCCCTGGAAATGGAGATACTTTGGTAATTTTGGTGGTTGAGGATAATCTAGTAAAGGGGTCCTCAGGGCAGGGCGTGCAGTGCCTAAATCTCATGTTTGGCTTACCCGAAACTACCGGACTGACTCAGATTGCGGTATCCCCATAATTGGGCATGGAAAGACCTTTCAACATAATGGGTATTAAAAGCCTAAAATGGGCTATTGCCTTTCGATTTAGGAGTAAAACATGACTGAATTAGCTACTCAAGCCGTACAAGATTTAGCCGAGCCACCAACGCCTTTGGTATTTACTGATAGCGCTGCAGCTAAGGTTGCTGATCTGATTGCCGAAGAAGGTAATCCAGAACTCAAATTGCGCGTCTTTGTTCAGGGTGGTGGTTGCTCAGGTTTTCAGTATGGCTTCACATTTGATGATGCTGTAAATGAAGATGACACCTTGTTTGAAAAAAACGGCGTTACTTTATTGGTTGATTCTATGAGCTTCCAGTATTTAGTGGGAGCTGAGATTGATTACAAAGAAGATATCAATGGCTCACAGTTTGTAATTAAGAATCCGAATGCTCAGACTACCTGTGGCTGTGGATCTTCTTTCTCGGCTTAATTAAGCAGGATAGCAAGCGCCCAGAATTCTGGGGCCCTTCGCACCCGTAACGGCTGGCAGATTTGCCGGCCGTTTTTCTTTATGGGCCCAAGCAAGCCAAGCAAAGGCAAGGCCTTCTACTAATTGCGGATCAATACCATGGGCATCACTGGTCACAATTTCGAACGGTACTGTGAAGAAATGATTTGCATTGGCATTAAATGCGTCCATAAGTGCTGCATTACGCGCGCCACCACCACAGATAATCAGCTTCTGGGATTGCGGGGCATGCTGCGCTAATGCTTGTAGGGCTGAGATGACTGTGAGATGTAATAGAGTCGCTTGCACATCTTCTGCATTCAGATTGTCACCACTGATTTTTTGTTCCAACCACTCAAGATGAAAATCATCTCTCCCCGTACTCTTAGGAGGCTTCTTAGAAAAGAAAGGATCTGCAAGCATGCGATAGAGTAGTTCTTCATTAATTTGACCTTGCAGTGCCCAAGTACCATGCTCATCAAATGTATGGCCCTGCTGTTCTGCAATCCACGCATCCATAAGCATGTTTCCAGGACCACAATCAAATCCCTTTACCTCACCATTAACAGGGAGAAGGGTGAGGTTTGCAATGCCGCCGATGTTCAGAACTGCTGTATTTTTATCAGAGGTAAATTGCTGGGCATGAAAGCTTGGCACTAAAGGAGCGCCATGGCCACCAGCTGCCATGTCTCGAGATCTAAAGTCGGCAATGACATCAATCCCTGTCTTTTCAGCCAGTAGAGCTGCATTAAGTGTTTGGTGGGTGTAGGCCAGATGACCAGCAAGGTGGGCTTGGTGGCGAATGGTTTGCCCATGAGCGCCGATTGCGGTGATGTCTGTTGGTTGGAGTTCAGCCTTAGCGAGCAATTGCTGAACCGTTTCGGCATAAGCAAGCGCCAATGCATTGGCCGCTTGGTTTTCTCGATGAATCTCATTGGAGCCAGGACTTTGCAGGTCAAGGAGGGTTTTACGCAATTCGGCGGTAAACGGGACGCTTACTGCCTCCTCAATAGTTGCATGGCCTTCACCCCCTATCTTAGCTAAGACGGCATCAATCCCATCTAGGCTAGTGCCAGACATCAAGCCAATGTAACGGGAAAGCGGTTTATTCATAGGTATCTAGGTTCTGCTCGCAGGGATGCGACAATTATGCTTTACCAATCTAAACACTAATTTAACCGACTAGTAAGCCAGTTAGTAAGTAACCACCTTAATCTCATCAGCATGACGGCTAAACCAGAACAAAAATACCCACTTACTCCTGAAGTTTTTGCAGCCCTTGAAGTCACTAAACGGGGGTGTGATGAGTTATTGGTTGAGGCAGATTGGATCCAAAAGCTAGCCCGTAGCCAAGCCACAGCTATTCCCTTGCGTATTAAGCTAGGTTTGGATCCTACTGCGCCGGATATTCATCTGGGTCATACCGTTGTTCTGAATAAATTACGCCAATTACAAGATTTAGGTCATACCGTGATCTTCTTGATTGGGGATTTCACCAGCATGATTGGCGATCCATCTGGACGTAATGCCACCCGTCCGGCATTGACGGCCGAAGAGATTGCTGTCAATGCCCAAACCTACTATCGCCAAGCCAGTATGGTTCTTGATCCAGCGAAAACGGAAGTGCGCTACAACAGCGAATGGTGTGACCCATTAGGCGCCCGTGGAATGATTCAGTTGGCAGCTAAATATACTGTTGCTCAGATGCTAGAGCGTGACGATTTTACGAAGCGCTATCGCAGTGGAGTGCCGATTTCAGTGCATGAGTTTTTATATCCCCTCATGCAGGGTTATGACTCTGTGGCACTCAAGAGTGATTTGGAGCTCGGGGGTACCGATCAAAAATTTAATCTCCTAGTTGGGCGTGAGCTACAGCGCGAGTATGGGCAAGAGCCTCAATGTATTTTGACTATGCCACTCTTGGTTGGTCTGGATGGCGTTGAGAAGATGAGTAAGTCTAAAGGTAATTACATTGGCATCAGTGAACCTGCTAGCGAGATGTTCGGTAAGCTCATGAGCATCTCAGATGATTTGATGTGGGATTATTTCACGCTACTATCTTTCCGCCCTATGGCGGACATTGATCTGATGAAGCAAGAAGTAGCTGCTGGACGAAATCCACGTGACTGCAAAGTGCTTTTAGGGCAAGAGATTGTGAGCCGTTTTCATTCAGATTCTGCGGCAGAAAAAGCGTTAGAGGATTTTAATCATCGCGCTAAAGGTGGCATCCCGGATAACATTCCCGAAGTAATTCTCGAAGGTGCGCCACTGGGTATCGCTACTTTTTTGAAGGCGGCAGGCTTAGCCCCGTCCACATCAGAAGCCAATCGAAACATTGAACAAAACGGTGTAAAAATTGATGGAGTTACCATTACTGATAAGCAATTAAAAGTGTCTTCAGGAGCTTATGTAGTTCAGGTAGGAAAGCGAAAATTTGCTAAGGTGCTATTAGGCTAATTGAAGATCAATAAATGACTTCGCTTGCTAAATTTATATTATTTTTTGCCTTGATTGCTGCGACTACTGTGAGGGCGGAGTGGGTCGAGTATTCTGACACAGCCAATAAATCAAACATTGTTACTTTTTCCACCACTAGTTTGAAAAGATTTGATGATGTGCATTACATGGTTACGGTTTTTACTAACTATAGTGGCATTCAAAATATTGAATTAAATAAGAGAAAGATTCAGTTCCAATCAAAATCACAAACGCAAATGTTTGGTTGTGAGGCCCAAGATTTTGCATTGGGAGACTATGAGCTCTACCAAGATCGGGATGCTATGGGTTCAAAAACGCAGGTGAATCAGAATGAGCTACTTTGGAAGCCTATTACTCCAGCATCCTTGCAGATGGATCTTCTCAAGAAATTCTGCCAAGCTGTGAAGGGTTAAGGATTCAAGTATCTCTTTCTGATCTTGGGGTGGCTTTGTATTGCTCGGCTTATTCCGAGTTATCTAAACTACTTGGTAGCTTCAATCCAAAATGTTCATAGGCTTGACGTGTTGCTACACGACCCCGTGAGGTTCTTTGTAAATAGCCCTGTTGAATAAGGTAGGGCTCTAGAACATCTTCAATCGTGTCACGTTCCTCGCCAATGGCTGCAGCCAAGTTATCGATACCTACAGGGCCACCATCAAATTTATGCAAGATGGCTTCTAGTAACTTTCTGTCCATTACATCAAAACCACTCGGGTCTACATCCAACATTTTCAGTGCGGCATCTGCCATATCTTTGGTAATGACACCCGTGCCTTTAACTTCAGCATAGTCTCGTACACGCCGGAGCAGGCGGTTGGCAATACGCGGAGTTCCACGGGCGCGTTTAGCAATTTCAATAGAGCCTTGCGGGTCAATTTTTGCTTTAAGTAGATTTGCCGAGCGATTAATGATTTGCGTAAGCTCATCCGTGGTGTAGAACTCCAGTCGGGCAACAATACCAAAGCGATCGCGCAAGGGGTTGGTGAGCATGCCGGCGCGAGTAGTTGCGCCTATCAGGGTGAATGGTTTGAGATCAATCTTCACGCTGCGGGCAGCGGGGCCTTCACCGATCATGATATCCAGGCTGTAATCCTCTAAGGCGGGATAGAGGATCTCTTCCACTACGGGTGACAAACGATGGATCTCATCAATAAAGAGCACATCATTTGTTTCTAGGTTAGTCAGTAATGCGGCCAAGTCGCCAGGCCTGTCTAATACTGGGCCACTAGTTTGACGTAGGTTAACGCCAAGCTCGCGAGCAATGATGTGTGCCAGTGTAGTTTTACCAAGACCAGGAGGGCCAAATAGCAAGACATGATCTAGCGCTTCTTGGCGTGCTCTAGTGGCGCTAATGAAAATCTCTAATTGGGCGCGGGCTTTAGTTTGACCAACATATTCATCTAACTGCTTTGGGCGCAAAGCCCTTTCAAAAACAGCCTCGGCATTACCTACTGCACCACTCACAATACGATCAGATCCCCCTTCAGAAAAATCTTCAGGAATGGAGTTCAGGTCTTCGGTATGTATTGCCATACTATAAGTGTAGTGGGTATTGTTTACTTAGGATTTGGAGAGGTACTTTAAGCCCATTCGAATACCATCAGAGACTGTACTGTCGGGCGGAATTTGCTTTAGGGCGAGAAGAGCTTCTTTTTCTGAATAGCCTAATGCCAAAAGTGCCTGTAAGATTTCGCTAGTTGCCTCAATAACATGGGGTGAGCCAGTGGTAATACCAAGGTCTGGGGCTAACTTGCCCTTAAGTTCTAAGCAAAGACGTTCAGCAGTCTTTTTACCAATGCCCGGTACTTGGGTTAGGCGATCGACTTCTTGCATCGCAATAGCCTGAGCTAATTCATTGACGCTCATGCCAGAAAGTATGGCTAATGCGGTACGTGAACCTACGCCACTAATTTTGATTAAAGCTCTAAATGTTGCACGCTCTGTTTCAGTAGCAAACCCAAAGAGCTGCTGTGCATCTTCGCGAACCTGGAAGTGGGTAAGTAGCGTGATCTTTTGATTAACTTCAGGTAGCTGGTACAAAGTGCTCATGGGCACATCAATCTCATAGCCGACCCCCTGACAGTCTACCAATAGGCGAGGAGGGTGAACCGATACGAGAATTCCTTGAATACGACCAATCATACGAATATCCTAACCTGTTTCTATTTTTTATTTACTACGCTTTTTTGCTGCGAGGGCATTGCTAATTTCTTGAGGAATTTGCGCATGATGCGCTGCGCAAATGGCTACCCCTAAGGCATCAGAGGCATCCGTTCCAGGGGCGCGATTTAATCTTAGAAGGCGCTTCACCATTTCTTGTACCTGTGGCTTAGTCGCACGCCCTGTTCCAACAATGGATTGCTTAACTCGCAAAGCGCTGTACTCTGCAACAGAAAGTCTTTCAGAAACTAGAGCGGCAATCACAGCACCCCTTGCCTGCCCCAACATCAGCGTAGAGCGGGGGTTGACGTTCAGAAATACCTCTTCAATCGCTGCGGCTTCAGGATGGTATGTTTCCAAAACTTCTTTGACACCTGCATAGAGTGCGCCCAATCGTTCAGGCAAACCTTTGGCTGGATCACCACTTTCTATTGTTCCTGAGGCAACATAAGTCAGTTTTTGGCCATCCACATCAATGACACCAAAACCCGTTGTACGTAGACCAGGGTCTATTCCTATCCAGCGCATAAATATGGATTCTGCTTCGGTATGAAATTAATGACGGAAATGGCGTGTACCAGTAAATATCATAGCAATGCCATGTTCATTTGCGGCGGTAATAATCTCTTCATCGCGCATACTGCCGCCTGGTTGAATTACGCAACTAGCGCCACCATTAACGACAACGTCTAAACCATCGCGGAAGGGGAAGAAAGCATCGCTTGCTACGGCAGAGCCTTTCAAGCTAAGACCAGCATTTTCAGCTTTAATGCTCGCCATTCGTGCTGAATCTACACGGCTCATTTGGCCTGCTCCAATGCCTAGAGTCATGCCATTTGCGCAATACACAATCGCATTGGATTTAACAAATTTCGCAACCCTCCACGCAAACATCATGTCATTCATTTCACTTGGGGTTGGCAGTCTCTGACTAACAACGCGCATTTCAGTTGGCAGTACATTTTTAGAGTCAGGTGACTGAACCAAAAGGCCACCACCTACGCGTTTGAAGTCATATGCATTAAAAGGGTGACCTAGAGGAATTTCTAATAAACGAACATTTTGCTTGGTAGCAAAGATAGCCTTTGCCTCATCACTAAAGCGAGGGGCAATGAGCACCTCTACAAATTGCTTGGAGATAGCTTCTGCGGCTGCCCCGTCGCAAAGTACATTCATGGCAATAATCCCGCCAAAGGCCGAGCTAGGGTCTGTCTTAAATGCCTTTTGATAGGCTTCAAGTGCGCTCGCGCCAACCGCAACGCCACAAGGATTGGCATGTTTAATAATCACGCACGCTGCTGCGCCACCGGCATTATCCGCAAAACTCTTGACACATTCCCAGGCAGAATCAGCATCGGCAATATTGTTGTAAGACAACTCTTTGCCTTGTAACTGTTTGTAATTTGCTAGCGCACCTTCAACAGGAACAATATCTTTGTAAAAAGCAGCAGATTGATGGGGGTTCTCACCGTAACGCATTTCCTGAACCTTTTCAAAAGCGAGGTGCAGGGTTTCTGGATAAGCAGAGCGTGTCTTGTGATCTAACTCATCGCCCAATGAAGATAAGTAGTTTGCAATAGCGCCATCGTACTGGGCAGTATGGGCAAAAACTTTCTTAGCTAAGCGTAGATTAGTCTTATAAGAAACCACATTCTTATTTTCCTTTAGTTCCGCTAAGACAGGTGCGTAATCCTCGGGGGAGATCAGCACTGTCACGTCCTGATGATTTTTCGCAGCGGCTCTTAACATCGCTGGTCCGCCAATATCAATATTTTCTACCGCATCATCAAAAGAGCAGTTATTGCGGGCAACGGTTTCATTAAATGGGTACAGGTTAATGACCAGCATATCGATGGTATCAATCCCATGTTCTTTTAAGGCCGCCATATGCTCTGGGAAATCTCTGCGTGCCAATAAGCCGCCATGCACCATAGGATGCAATGTCTTTACACGGCCATCGAGCATTTCAGGAAATTTTGTCAAAGTAGATACTTCTACTACTGGGAGATGATTTTCAGCTAAGAGTTTTGCAGTTCCGCCTGTGGAAATGAGCTTAATACCCTGTTCATGCAGAGCTTTAGCAAAAGGGACAATGCCATTCTTATCGGAAACGGAGAGGAGAGCTGTATGGATCATAGGTTTTTGGTAGGGTAAATATTGGAGTAGGTAATTAAGAGGATTTTTATTTTAAGATCTGGTGTTCAACCAATTTTTTATGCAAGGTATTGCGATTAATACCAAGGTATTGAGCTGCTAAAGATTGATTCTGTTTAGCATGCTGCATGACTAATTCAAGCATGGGTTTTTCGACAACTGCTAAGACCATTTGATACAGATCGGATGGCGGGGTGCCTTTGAGATCCTCTAGATAACGCTGTAATTGTGTTTCAATGCATTCTGTGATGGGGTGCTTAGTAGTCATAGGTCAATGTTAAAAAATTAGGCTGCTTCTAAAAATAGTAAACGGTCAGAATGGGATTTCATCTCATTAAAGAAATCATTTACCATGCGTAATTGGGTTTTGCAATCATCCGCGGTATTCATTCTTTGGCGAAAAGTATGTGAATCACGCAAGCCTTTGCAGTACCACCCTATGTGTTTGCGAGCGGTGCGTAGGCCGATATATTCACCATAGAACTCATAGTGATCCAGTAGATGATCATTCATGATATTTTGAATTTCACTGATTTCAGGAGTCGGTAACTTCCCTCCCGTTTCGAGGTAATAGTCAATTTCACGAAAGATCCAAGGGCGGCCCTGCGCTGCGCGGCCAATCATAATGGCATCTGCGCCAGTAGTATCTAAAACAAATTCGGCTTTTTCAGGGGTGGTGATATCGCCATTTGCTACCACTGGAATAGAGACGCTATTCTTTACTGCAGCAATAGTTTCATACTCAGCTTCGCCGTGATACAAATCAGCTCTAGTGCGGCCATGCACAGTTAACAAAGAGATGCCGATCTTTGCTGCCAGCTGCGCAATAGCAATCGCATTCTTATGTTCACGATCCCAGCCAGTACGAATCTTTAGGGTGACTGGTACTGAGCCTGGGCCTATGCCAACCGCTTGAACAACTGCTTCTAAAATTTTCTGGACTAGAGGCTCATCTCGTAAGAGGGCGGAGCCAGCTGCAACGTTACACACTTTTTTTGCCGGGCAGCCCATATTGATGTCGATAATCTGGGCGCCATGATCTACATTGAGTTTGGCAGCCGCCGCCATCATGACGGGGTCTGCCCCTGCAATTTGGACTGCGATAGGATTGGACTCACCTTGATGGTTCGCGCGTCGCTGCGTTTTTTCACTCTTCCAAAGTAGCGCATTGGATGCAACCATTTCAGATACTGCATACCCAGCACCGAGTCTTTTACAGAGCTGTCGAAACGGGCGATCTGTCACCCCAGCCATTGGGGCTACAAATAGTTTATTGGCAAGAAGATGGGGACCAATGTTCATTTGTGGGGTATTGGCTCTAGGGAGGCTTTATCTGACTTGGAAAGCCTGTCACTTTAGCACAATTTGCATATAATTTGCCTAAAAAATAGGCAAATTATCTACTTTAGCCTAACTTAGATGAGATTTATGAAAGGCTTATATTTAAGTCGTTTAACGCCGTCCAAACATCATCTGCCGAGCTAAGGTAGTTTTGATTGAAGGAAGCCATTGCAGGGTCGATAAAGCCAGTCCACGAGCCATAACAACTGGAAGGAGATTAGAGGTAAAGACACGGGCCATCAGGTCAGTAAGACCGATCGTTGTGATTCGGTCTATTTTTCGGCTAACAGCGTACTCGGTAAGTGCTCTGTGGATATCGGTAGCTGTTATGTCTTGTTCTGATCGCGAAAAAAGGGTGCTGAGCTTTTCAGCCAAAAGATAGGCATCGCGCAACCCCAGATTCAGCCCTTGGCCAGCAACGGGGTGCAAGGCCTGAGCAGCATTGCCAATCCAGACTTCATTAGCTTGAGTAATTTCTTTGCGGTAATTAAGGCCTAACTCATAAAGCCGTCGGTCTTGTATTTTTAGAAAGCGCCCAATGCGCGAGCCGAACGCGTTTTGTAAGCTTTTTAAGAAAGCCTCATCACTTAGCTGGAGTCGGGACTCGGAGGATTCCGGGGAGCCACACCATACGAGATTCAAAATATGAGGGCCATAGTGACTTGGCAGGATGGCCAAAGGCCCTTCGAAAGTAAAGCGTTCCCAAGCTTGATTAGTGGGTGCATTTTCTACCTCAACTAAACCCACCAAAGCAGATTGTTGGTAGTCGCGACCAGATTCAACCCAGTCTTGCTTTTTAAATAAGCCACCCTCAGCATGCACGATGCATTGAGCCTTAATATTTTCGATATTTGAATTTGCATCAATATGCCGCCAGATAAAGTGAGGGCTTGTGCATTCGATAGTTCGTAAGGCTTGACGAAGCGTGAGGTGAATATCACGATAACGGATGATGTGCCCTAGCGCATCTTGTTTCAGCTCTTCACGAGTCATCAATGCACGACCAAAGCGTCCTGCTTGCGAAACATGAACGCGATAAATATCAGCGCACTCCTTAGGCCAGGCCTTAATCGTATCTAGTAGTAGCTTGCTACCATGAGAGAGCGCAATGCCTCTGCTATCGGCCGCCACTAACTCAGCATCATCAATAGGATTGCGATCTAATAATGTAATGTTTGCTTGTGGAAACTTTTGTAAACACCAGGCTGCGCAGGCAAGACCAACAGGCCCCCCTCCTTGAATCAAAATATCGCAGCTCTCAACTTTCATGCTTAATAACTTATCTATTTAGTATTAATTAATGCTTCATCAGTGCTTCAATTTCGTTAGCATTCACTGGCACTCCGCGAGAAATTAATTCGCAGCCAGCATCATTCACAACGGCATCATCTTCAATCCGAATACCAATATTCCAGAAGGCTTTGTCCACATCATCTGAGGGCCTGACATAAAGGCCAGGCTCAATAGTAATAACCATGCCACTCTGAAGAACGCGCCAAGGTTTTTCTTCTTGTGTTTTTCCTTCGGCGGGCTCTCGGTAAGAACCTACATCATGAACATCCATGCCCAGCCAATGGGAGGTGCGATGCATATAGAAGCGTCGATAGGCCTCAGTCTCGATGGCATTATCCAAAGAGCCAAGCTCAGCAAGATTTAGCAGTTTTTCATCGAGCAATCCCTGCGTCAGAACCTTGAGGGCTGCTTCGTGTGGTTGCATAAAGGTATTGCCAATCTTTGTCATTGCAATAGCCGCTTCTTGTGCCGCTAAGGTAATGTCATAAAGGGCACGCTGCGGACCAGTGAATTTTCCATTTACTGGAAAGGTGCGGGTAATGTCAGAAGCATAACCATCTAATTCACAGCCAGCATCAATTAAGCAAAGCTCCCCACTACGCAGTTCGGTTGATCCCGCACGATAGTGCAGGATGCAGGAGTTAGCACCACTAGCGACGATGCTGTTATAGGCCACACTTTGCGAACCACTGTTACGGAACTCATGAAGCAATTCTGCTTCAAGTTGGTATTCGCGCATGCCGGGCCGACATATTTGCATGGCGCGAATATGGGCGCGGGCAGAGATAGCAGCAGCGCGACGCATAGTGTCCACTTCACTTACATCTTTAAATAAACGCATTTCATGTATTAGCGCCTCTACATCGTGAAATTCTGATGGAGGATTTACTCCAGAGCGAACTTGCTGACGAACTTGCTTCATCCAGTGGCGTAGGCGGCGATCTGATTCAGCGCTTTGGGCCAGACTGATAAAAACAGCAGATTGATCGGCCAATAACTCACTTAACTTGTGATCAAGCTCTTGATTGCTGTGGGCGAATTCAATTCCAAGCACTTCAGTAGCGGCCTCAGGCCCAAGTCGTATACCATCCCAAACCTCTCTTTCGGGATCTTTAGGTCTACAAAAAAGATGGGATTCAATATGGTGGTGGTTACCGGTGCCGCCTACTCGCATTACTAAGGTGGCGCCCGGTTCTTCAAAGCCGGTAAGGTAAAAGAAATCGCTATCGTGGCGATATGGAAATTCACTATCTCGGTTGCGAGATGTTTCAGGAGCCGTAGTGACAATAACAATTCCACCACCAGTTTTGGCTTGGATCTGTTGTGCTAATTTTTTTCGACGTTCTTGGTAAATGTGGGTTTTATTCATCAGCTGCATTGAGCTCTTGTAATCGTTGTGGTGTACCTACATCGTGCCACGGTCCGACATATTTTTCACCGGAGACGCGATTTTCCTTCATGGCATCGATTAATAGGGGCGCTAGTTTGCTTGGATTCCCTATTTGAAGCTGTTTAAATAGATCTGAGTGGTAGAGACCAATTCCTGAAAACGTCAACTTTTCTGCCGTCCCCGAGGGATTAATGGATAGTTGGAAGGCATTCAGGTAAAAATCCCCCCCAGGATGCTGGGATGGATTGGGGACCATGATCAAGTGGGCCAGGGGTGGATTTGGCTTGGTACGCATGAGCTCTAATTGCACAAGCAATTGGCTAATAGGGAAGTTTGGACAAAAGACATCCCCATTGATTACTAAAAAATAATCCCTCGGTTTTAGTAGGGGGAGCGCCTGGCAAATCCCACCAGCGGTCTCTAAAGCAATTTCCTCAGGGGAGTATTGAATTCTGAGGCCATATTGAGCACCATCACCTAAATCATCTTCGATCTTTTGCCCTAACCAAGCATGATTAATTACGATGTTTTGGATGCCTACCTTTGCTGCTGCCTCTAAATGCCAAGCCAGCAGGGATTTGCCTTTAATCTTGAGAAGTGGCTTTGGCAGATCATCCGTTAGTGGGCGCATGCGTTCGCCTCGTCCTGCTGCAAGCAATAGGCATGGGGGGAAATTTAAATCGACGGATTGTCTCATCTTAGGCGCTACGAGTAGATTCCAAAATACGTGCCAATGGCTTTAATTCAATATAGCGATTTGCAGTAGCAATCGCATAATTCAGTACAAGTGGAATATCGTTAAGATAACCGTTTTTTCCATCGCGATGACAAAGCCTAGAAAAAATACCCAGCACCTTAAGATGACGTTGTAACCCCATCCATTCAAAATCACGATAAAACTGTCCAAAATCATCCGTCATGGGTAGACCGCTTTTACGACCTTCTTCCCAAAATTTAATAACCCAGTCGATCACCTTTTCTTCTGGCCAGGCAATGTAAGCATCACGCCATAAAGAGGATGCATCGTAGGTAATGGGACCATACACAGCGTCTTGAAAATCTAATACTCCTGGATTATTTTTAGTAGTTACCATCAAATTTCGTGAATGGTAATCGCGATGCACATACACTTTTGCTTGCGCCAGATTATTTTCAATAATGAGTGCAAATGCTTGCTGAAGTTGCATGGCTTGCATTTGACTTAATTCTATCTGTAGATGTTTTTTTAGGTACCATTCTGGAAATAAATCTAGCTCTCGTTGTAATAGGGCTTGATCATAGTTTGGCAATACATCTGGTTTGCTGGCTAACTGCATTTGTACTAAGGCATGAGTAGCATCTTTATAAAGAGTATCCGCAGTTTTATCATTAAGTTCTGCCAGATATGTTTTATCTCCCAAATCACTGAGTAAAAGAAAGCCTTCAGCAAGATTGTTTTCTAAAATGTGAGGCACGTTTAAACCAGCCTCGGCGAGCAATAAATCTACTTTTATGAAGGCATCCAAAGGCTCATATTGGGGAGGAGCATCCATTACGATCAAAGTTCCAAAATCTGGGTTTTTGGACTGAATTCGAAAATAACGTCGAAAACTGGCATCTGCCGAGGCGGGGGCTAAAGTGACGAGATCTAATTGCCAGCTAGGTTTGAGGCCCATTAGCCAGTTACGGAGGATGTCTAAGCGAGAGTCAATCATGGTCGATTCGTATAATAAGGCGGGTCTGGATCTATGAGTCATTATCGCCGTTGCGCTGGCCTTCGCGCCCCTCTTATTTTAGCTGCTGCCCTGCGCGTCACGATGGGGGTTGCATTGTCACAATTCGCCATTATTGCCGCTGCACAAGCACCTGCTCCTTTACCGGCTCTTACCGATCCCAATAAGGCGCAAAATACCGTCTTAATACCTGATCGTGGCGGGGTCACGGTTCTTAAATTGGATGATCAATTACGCATTGGTCAGCCGATAGCCGATGGCAAAGCGTTAACCTTTACTTCCAGTGATTCCATTGATGGCGTTGTTGATCGGGAAATGCACCTCAAAGGGCGCGCACAAATTCGCCGCAATGGCGCAGTCATTAAAGCTGATGAAATTAAATACGACCCTGATTCAGACGTAGCAAATTTAGCGGGCAATACAGAATTATCTAAAGGTAATGCTACCTTTAAAGGTCCTAAAGCGACATTTAAAGTCGATGCTCGTGAAGGTGAAATGGAAGCGCCAACTTATGAGCTTCGGGACAATCGCGCCAGCGGTACTGCGAAAAAATTAACCATTGAAACGTCTGACATTTTTGTTTTTGATAAAGTCACCTACACCACTTGCACCCCAGAGAATTTAGACTGGTATTTTACGGCGAGCACTTTAGAAATTGATAACGAGCAAAAAGAAATGGTAGGTACAAATGGTGTGATGCGTTTCTTTGATGTTCCAATTGCATACATACCGTATTTCACTGCACCAACCTCGAATCAACGCCGTTCTGGAATACTCTCCCCGGTAGCAGGCTATAACTCTAATAACGGGATTGATATCACGCAGCCGTACTACCTCAACATCGCCCCCAATCGTGATTTACTTTTAATACCTCGGGTGATGGGTCAACGCGGGGTTCAATTGGGCGCCAAGTATCAGTTTATGGACCCTTTATATGCTGGAACTCTCGGTGGAGATTACCTGCCAAACGATAAGAAAACGGGTACTGACCGCTGGCGTTATGACTGGCAGCAGCGCCAGTCATTTACTGGTGCTCTTGGACCTGGCGGCATCCCCATACCAGGAGCTTGGACAGGCTACGCCAACATTGCACGGGTTTCAGACAATATGTACCCTACCGATTTCTCGCAAAGTATTGCGGGTGCGGTAACTAACCAGTTCCGACAAGAGGTGGGAACCGTGAAAAATTTGACAGGTAGTTTAAGTAATTGGAATGTTTCAGCTAAAGCTATGACCTTTCAGACTTTGCAACCAGACCCTACCGTGATAGTGCAATCGCCTTACAACATCATGCCTAATGTCAACGCGAGCTATAGCAGCCTGTTGACTCCAACAGTGACCGATGTAAGTGGCAAGTACTTGGCGCTCCCCTCAGGCCCTGTTTCTACTTTTTCAACGGACTACACTCGGTTTGCTTACAACGTTAATAGTAATTTACTCGCAGCTCCAGCTGGATACCTATATAGCCAAGCTGATCGAACGGTTATTAAGGGTGCCATGGCATTGCCTCAAATTACCCCTGGCTATTACCTTACCCCCAAGGTCAGCTTTCAGTCGAATACATATGCTGCGACTGCATACACACCAGGGGCACCTGCAGCCCAAGGATTTACCATCCCTACTATTAGCCTTGACTCGGGTTTAGCCTTCGAAAGGGAGGCGGCTGAGTTAAAAGGCTTCTTCGGGCGAGATATGCTACTCACAATGGAGCCAAGGGCTTTTTATGTGTACACCCCTTTTCAAAGCCAGGCCTACACCCCTTTGTTTGATACTGCTGATGCTGGTTTTGGTGTGAGTCAAATTTTTAGCGAAAATAATTTTGTGGGTAATGACCGTATAGCAGATAACAATAAACTTACGGGAGGCATTACCAGCCGCATGATTGAGGCTAGCACTGGGGCTGAGCGAGCCAGCATCACTTTGGCGCAAAGACAGGATTTTACTGGGCAACGGGTTGGTTTAAACGGGACCATCATTAATCCCAGTACTTATTCGGATACTTTAGGTTCTGCATCCGTTCGCCTGCTGGGGAATTTTAGTGCGGATATGTTTGGACAGTACAACACCCAATTAGATAAATTTGTTCAAACTACCGTGGGAGCTAGTTGGCGACCAACCCCAGGTAGAAGTTTGAATTTTGGCTACCGAAATGTCTGGAGCCCGCCAACCCAGACTATTGGGCCAACTCCAGCCACCTTAGCTCAGACCACTACTGACCAGTACAACATCTCTGGACAGTGGCCACTGACTCGCGAAGTTTCGGTACTAGCTCGTTGGGGTTATGACGCCCTCACCACTAAAACTTTGAATTCCATGCTGGCTTTAGAGTGGATGCGGGACTGCTGGACACTCCGTGGTGCTTACTCACAGATTATGAATACTTCGCAAATAACGACCACTCAGGTACTTTTCCAAATAGAATTTAGGGGTTTTGGTAGCGCTGGTAGTAATCCAGTTGATATCATGAAGCTTAATGTTCCCGGATATATGCCTACTTCCAAGCCTATACCACCATCAACATATGAGAACTATCAATGACGCGTAGGAATTTATTCAGACAGGCGCTTGCCACCATAACCTTTATCGGTATGGCCTTAATTACTGGCCTTAGCCTTGCCCAAGATAGCTCTAAAACACCAGTCAACGCTGATGGAAAAATTCGCAATATTGATGGTGTAGCAGCTGTAGTCAATACAGGCTTCGTTACTCGCAAAGAGATTGATGATCGGATTGCCGCATTACAAAAGCAGGGCACTAAGCTTCCTGATGGCGCAGTTTTACGCAAGACAGTAATGGAACGTTTGATCATTGAAAAAATTCAACTGCAAAATGCGGATCAAGAGGGTGTTGTTGTTACTGATAAAGAGCTGGACAAAATTATTGCCGATATCGCAGCAAAAAATAAATTAAGTCTTGCTGAATTAAAGGTTAAGGTTGAGGCCACCGGCAGTAGCTTTGCGCGCTATAAACAGTTGTTGCGTGACGACATTGTTATTAGTCGTTATCGCGAGCGGGAGGTCGAAGGCAAGATCAAAATTTCTGATGCAGAAATTGATAATTTTATTGCCGATCGTAATCGCGCTATGTTGAGCGGTGGCGCACCTCGCTCTGCGCCAGCCGCAAAAGGCGCTCCAGAAGAGATTGATGTCGCACAGATTTTTATTCCATCAGATGCAGGGGCTGGTGCACAAGCTGAGGCAAAGAAAAAAGCAGAAGCATTATTGGTTCAGGCGAGAGGTGATGCAGACTTTTTGCAGCTAGGCGCAATGGCAGCAAAAGATGACCCAAAGATTAAGTTTCAAGAGTTAGGCTATCGCACTCCCGATCGTTTACCTCAATTATTCTATGAGGCGATTCGCAATACTGGTGGCGGACAAGTTGCTAATTCAGTAATTAAAAGTCCAGCTGGTTATCACGTACTAAAGGTGTTGGATCGTCGTGCTTTAGTTGCTGGCGCCCCTGAAGTGCAGCAAGCAGCACCCCAAGAATCTGCAGCAACAGCACCTCAAAACATCATGGTTACGCAGACGCTCGCCCGCCATATTTTATTGCGCAGTCGCGCAGGTTTAACTGATCAAGATGCGGAAAGACGCTTGGCGGGTTATCGCGATCAGGTCCGCGCTAAGACCGCTGATTTCGGTGAGCTGGCTAAAAAATACTCTGAAGATGGATCTGCTCCCAATGGTGGTAATTTGGGTTGGATGGGTCCGGGAGACTTGGTGCCCGAGTTTGAGCAGGCCATGAATCGATTGCAAATTGGTGAGGTTAGTAATCCGGTTAAGACCGAATTTGGCTGGCATCTTATTCAAGTGCTTGAGCGCCGTGATGCACAGTTAACATTAGAGAAGCAGCGGCAATTTGCCCGCGCTGCCATTCGTGAGCGAAAGTTTGATCAGGCTTACCAAGACTGGCTACGTGAACTACGTGATACCGCTACGGTGAAGATCATTAATGCAGATGATCCAGCAGCTAACCCCCGTTAATTTAGTCATTAGCTCTGGGGAGCCAGCAGGGGTTGGCCCAGAGGTATCGATTGCAGCTGCTCTTGCATTCTTAAGTGAGCAGCCTGCTGCTCACATCACCCTGATGGTCGATCCTAGTATTTGTAAGCTGCCGTCTACTCATGTTGCGGTACTTGATAGATTGAGCATCGAGCCGGTGAAGCTCGCAGTAGCTGTGAACCCGGGCCAGTTGAATTCTGCGAATGCCCAGTATGTCTTAGACATGCTTAATCTGGCGATTGATGGTTGCTTAGATGGGCGTTTTGACGCTATGGTCACTGCGCCAGTCCAGAAGAGCATCATGAATAACATTGGTACAAAACCCAGAATGCTATTTACAGGACATACGGAATATTTAGCTGAGCGTTGTGGCGTGAATCATGTTGTCATGATGTTGTGCGCGGTTTTGCCAGTAGGATTTTTAGGTATAAAGAAAGACGTTCATCTCAGGGTCGCACTAGCCACAATTCACCTCCCTTTGAGGGAAGTATCGGGCGCTTTAAATCACAACCTTATTTTAGAAACTATCCAAATAGTTAACCAAGACTTACGTAAGCGCTTCGGCATTATTAAGCCAACAATTCGGGTGGCTGGTCTAAATCCCCATGCAGGTGAAGAAGGCTATCTAGGATGTGAAGAGATTGAAGTAATCTCTCCCGCGATTGCGAACGCTAAAGACTTGGGGATTGATGTAAGTGGCCCTTATCCTGGTGACACCATGTTTGATGCCAATGCTCTTGAGCAGGTAGATGCTTTTATTGCCATGTATCACGATCAAGGCCTTGCACCATTTAAGTTTGTCACCTTTGGGGCTGGAGTGAATGTTACCTTGGGCCTCCCCATTATTCGCACTTCAGTAGATCATGGAACCGCATTGGATATTGCTGGTCAAGGGATTGCAGACTTTGGCAGCATGCTTGAGGCTTTACGCTTAGCATATCAATTGGCCGTTAATACTAGGGCAATACAACTATGATGCACCGTGCACGTAAGCGCTTTGGACAAAATTTTCTACAAGACTCTGGAGTCATTTACTCCATTATTGCGTTGATTAACCCCAGCGTTCATATGCATGTGATTGAAATCGGTCCAGGTTTAGGGGCGCTCACTAGACCCTTATTAACCAATCTAGAGCACCTAGATTTGCTGGAGATAGATCGAGACTTAGTGGCTTATTGGAATCAAGAGGATCTTCCGGGATTAAAAGTTATTGAGGGGGATGCCCTCAAATTCGATTTTCTAGAGTGGGCAAAATCTCGGCCAGAGAATGCAGGTTTATGTAAGGTTGTAGGTAACTTGCCTTACAACATCTCTTCACCGCTCCTATTCCACTTGGTTGAGGCGGCAAATGTTATTGATGAGCAAGTTTTTATGCTGCAGGCTGAAGTGGTGGAGCGGATGGTTTCCAAGGCTGGAGGGTCAGAGTTCAGTCGGCTTTCGGTCATGTTGCAAGCGCGCTATGACATGGAATTAGTTTTAGAGGTTCCGCCAGAAGCATTTGACCCTCAGCCCAAAGTGAATTCTGCCGTGGTGCGCATGATTCCACGTAAGGACTTCAATTTGAGTGATACACAGTGGAAAGCTTTAGAAAAAGTGGTTGCAGCCGCTTTTTCTCAGAGAAGAAAGATGCTTCGAACTAACTTGTCTGCTTATGCCGAAAGACTTTCATTGACTGAGTCTGAGCTAAAAGCCCGCGCTCAGGATATTTCGGTCGATCGTTATATTGAGTGGGCTAAAACTTTAGCGACTTAAGTTTTATAGGCATCAGGATCAATCGCCCGCATCTCTGCTTCGATCCATTTTTCAACTTCTTGATGAAGTTGGCCGCCTGTTTTACCTGCAGAGGAGATAGCGGGACCAATTGAAAAAATGACTGTTCCAGGGTGCTTTAAAAAACTATTCTTTGGCCAATAGCGACCCGCGTTGTGGGCAATGGGAATCACAATAGCTTCAGTAGCACTCGCAAGTCTAGCGCCACCTTTGTTGTACGGTTTATGGGATCCCGTAGCGGTTCGAGTTCCCTCTGGGAACAATAGAATCCACTTACCTTCACTTAAACGTTTACGCCCTTGGCCAACAACAGAGAGTGCGGCAGTTTCTTTACTAGCGCGATTAATGTGAATCATTTTAAGTAAACCGAGAGCCCAACCAAAAAAGGGAATCCAAAGCAATTCTCGCTTAAATACAAAACATACCTGCTTTGGAAGTAAAGCAATATAGGCAATGGTTTCGTAGGCGGATTGATGCTTGCTAAGCACAATAACAGGCTGATCCAATACTGCCTGCATATTTTCCATTCCTCGAATTTCATACCGAATGCCACAGAGGGGTTGCAATATCCAGATGACTACTTTATTCCATAGTCCGATAAAGCGGTATCGATTCTCTGGATTGAGAAAAGGGAAAACTAATATGCACAACACTGACCAAATAGGGGTAAATATCAGTAGAAAAAGGGTAAAGAGAGTTGAACGGAGATAAATCATTTTTGCTCTAAGCCCTATCTTGTAATAACGCATTAGCAAATGCCATTAAATCTTCATGAATCTGCGTACCCTCTGGTAAGCCACCTTTAGCTAAAGCTTTTTTTCCTTTGCCCGTTAATACTAAATGCGGAGTAGCACCCAATGCGACTCCGGCCTGAAGATCGCGCAAGGAATCACCTACGACGGGCACACCTAACAATGGGGTGGTACTGTCATTCTTTTTATAGCGTAATGCGATTTCTTTCATTAGCCCAGGTAGCGGCTTACGGCAGTCGCATCCATTAGCATCCATATGAGGGCAAAAGAAAATACTATCCACATGACCACCCAGTGGCTTTAGTAATTTTTCCATTTTGCTGTGCATGGCATGGAGATCGTTAATGCCAAAATATCCTCTAGCTAAACCAGATTGATTGGTGGCAACAGCAATTTGGTAGCCTGCTTGGTTGAGAAGAGCGATCGCTTCTAGGCTGCCAGGCAGTGGAACCCACTCTGCGCTTGACTTTACATAATCATCCCGATCTTCATTAATCACGCCATCGCGATCGAGAATAATGAGTTTGGTAGAACTAGAACTCATGCTAATTTGCCGAGATCGGCAATCAGATTCATTTTCTGGTGAAGTTGTTGCAAGAGGGCAAGCCGGTTATCACGCAGCTCAGGATTAGGGTCCATGACCATCACATCTGCAAAAAATTGATCAATAGGAGCGCTTAAAGCAACAAGAGTTTTTAAAAGATCAACAAACTGACGCTGCTCGTAAGCCAGACTTAGTGCTGGAGTGATATTTTCAAGGGCTTCGTAAAGGGTAATTTCTGCTGGATCCAAAAGTAATTTACTAGAGCAGGCGGTCGGAATGATTACGGTTGTTTTCTTCAGAATATTGCTAATTCGCTTATTGGCGGCCGCAAGTTGTGTGGCTTGCTCTAAGGCATTAAATTCACGCAAAGCACTTAAACGCTCAATTAAATCATTTAGCTGAGCTGGGGATTGACTCAATACCGCATCAATTTCCGCACTTGTAAATGACTTACCAGCAACAGATTGATCACGTAAGTAGCCTCGTAAACGATCAATAATAAAGGCGTAGATGTCTGCTAATTTTGCTTTATCTTGGACGTCCTGTTGAGTAAACTGCTTGCGAGCTAATTCAATTAATTCAGGTAAATTTAAGGTTAGATTCTTCTCTAAGAGAAGGCGGGCAATGCCCAAAGCATGGCGACGTAGTGCATATGGGTCTTTGTCCCCAGTGGGGGCTAGGCCGACACCCCAAATACCAACGAGTGTTTCTAGCTTATCTGCAATGGCTAGAATGGTGCCAATTTGGCTTTGTGGCAAAGCATCGCCAGCAAACCGTGGCATGTAATGCTCACTACACGCGGAGGCAACTTCAGGATTTTCGCCATCATGAATTGCATAGTAACGGCCCATAATGCCTTGTAGCTCTGGAAATTCGCCCACCATATCTGTTAATAAATCAGTTTTGGCAATCTCTGCCGCACGGCTAACCAGCGCTTGATCGGCTGTCAAGACTTTAGCAATGCCAACTGCAATACCCTGCACCCGTTTCATACGTTCGAGTTGATTGCCAAGTTGGTGGTGATAAACCACTTTTCCTAAATCAGTTACACGAGAGGCTAGAGGACGTTTTTGATCTTGTTGGAAGAAGAAGCGTGCATCTGAGAGGCGTGGACGTACCACACGTTCATTGCCTGAAATAATAGCCTCTGGTTTATCGGTTTCAATATTGGAAACGATAAGGAATCGATTGCGTAGCTTGCCTTGATTATCAGTCAACGCAAAGTATTTCTGATTGGTTTGCATGGTTAAAATCAAACACTCTTGGGGCACTTCCAAGAATTCTTGATCAAAATGGCATTCATAAATTGCTGGCCACTCAACCAAAGCACAGACTTCATCTAATAGAATTTCTGGCATCAGGACCAAATCATCCCCAGCTGCTTTTAAAAGAGCAGACTCCAAGTAGGCGCGGCGCTGATTAAAGCTGGGCATGACTTTGGCTTTAGATTGCAAGTCAGATTCATATTGATCAGCAGATGCAATTGTCAGCACATCGGGAGCTAAAAATCGATGACCTTCTGTCTGATTTCCGGCATCAATGCCCAATGCGCTGATATGCAATGTTTGACTACCATGCAAAGCGATGATGCGATGGGCTGGACGGGCAAACTCGACATCAGCTAACTCACCATTTTTTTGTAGCACTTGGTAGTGCATCATTTTGGCAATGGGTAGTTTATTCAAGGTTTGCTCAAGTGCAACTTGGACGCTTGCCTCTAATGCGGCACCTTTAGCAATCACATTTAAAAAGAGCGCCTCACTCTTACCTTCACCTGATTTCTCCAAGGTTAATAAATCGACATCAGCGTAGCCTAATGTACTTAATTTTTTGAGCAATGGGGCTGTAGCTTTACCTTCTGAATCGAACGCAATACTCGTAGGTAATAACTTTTCTCGAATAGGATAGTCGGGAGCTTGACGTAAAACGCCAGTCACTAGAACTGCTAAACGACGCGGTGTTGCAAAACCTATTGCCTTTGACTGCTCACTTAAAAGACCTTCAGCTTTTAATGCGGCATAAATCCCGTCACTAAATGCATCACCTAAACGTCGTAATGATTTAGGTGGGAGCTCTTCAGTTAATACCTCAATCAATAGATTGGCAGATTGAGCAAGAGAATGTGATGTACTCATAATGGGTTTAAGGCGCGGATACTTTAGCTGAGCGTTGACACATAGGGAAACCCAGCTTTTCTCTGGATTCAAAGTAGGCCTGCGCTACAGCGCGAGAAAGATGACGAATACGGCCGATATAAGCTGCACGCTCAGTGACGGAAATAGCGCCACGAGCATCTAATAAGTTAAAGGTGTGCCCAGCCTTGAGAACCATTTCATATGCAGGCAAGGCTAACGGAACCTCCATCAAGCGCTTTGCCTCGCTTTCATAATTGCTAAAGTTCGCAAAGAGCAGGTCAGTATTGGAATGTTCAAAGTTATAGCAAGACTGCTCTACCTCATTTTGGTGATAAACATCGCCATAAGAGATGCCATCCGCCCAAATAAGGTCATACACGTTTGAGCAATTCTGAATGTACATTGCTAGGCGCTCAATACCGTAAGTAATTTCACCAAGTACGGGCTTGCAATCAAGACCACCCACTTGTTGGAAATACGTGAACTGCGTGACTTCCATGCCGTTTAACCAGACTTCCCAGCCGAGACCCCAGGCGCCTAATGTGGGATTCTCCCAATCGTCCTCAACAAAGCGGACATCATTCTTTTGTAGATCTAGGCCGAGCGCGGTAAGGGAGCCTAAATAAAGCTCCAGAATGTTTTCGGGGGCAGGTTTAAGTACCACTTGATACTGATAGTAGTGCTGAAGTCGATTGGGGTTTTCGCCATAGCGGCCATCCTTGGGTCTGCGAGAAGGTTGCACATATGCCGCCTTCCATGGCTCGGGTCCAATGGCTCGCAAAAAAGTTGCTGTATGCGATGTGCCTGCTCCAACCTCGAGATCGATAGGCTGCAATAGGGCGCAACCTTGTTGGTCCCAGTATTCTTGGAGTTTGAGAATGATTTGCTGAAAAGTAAGCATGATTAACCTAGCTAAGCCCTTGATTTTACATGGCTCAGTTAGAGACTTGCCAAATAGCTAGCAAAAACGTTTTTGTCTCGCCAGACCGAAGATCAATAGTAGGCAGGAAATACTCAAAATAGGGATGTTTCCCCAAATAACATAAGGGGTTTTGCCGGAGTAGGGTTGGACGGTTGCACTCAACACTCCTTGTGTAAATTGTGGGAGTTGCGCCACAACGGTACCATCACTACCTAATACTGCAGTAATGCCGGTATTAGTAGCGCGAATTGCGGGCAAACCAGTTTCTAGGGAGCGCAATTGAGAGAGGCGCAATTGTTGGGAGGGCGCTTGTGAAGCGCCGAACCAAGCTAAATTAGTCATATTGATTAAAAGATTAGCGGGCTTCTTACTATCTCTCAGGCGCTTCCCTAGCTCACCCCCAAACACATCCTCATAGCAAATGGTGATAGCCGCATAAAGCGGGGGTTGACCTTTTCGATTAATTAAAAAGAAGGGCTGATCTTTGGGGCCACGAGAAAAGTCACTTAAGGGAACGCTAAAAGCTTGCACAAACCAATGAAATCCAGGCGGAATGAATTCCCCAAAAGGAACAAGATGGGACTTGTCATAGCGATAGGGCGAGTTTGATGGACTAAGTCCGAGCGCTCTGTTAGAAAATTCTCTGCCATCTGCAGGGTTGAAATATCGCCCCAGTACTCCAAATAGGAGGAAAGCATTGTTGTTAGTGGCATATGTTTGCAGGTCTTCAAGAGTGCCTCTCGGCAAGTTTGGTTCAGGCCATGGGAGGGCTGTTTCAGGAGAAACTACCAGATCTGCATGTGACTGGGTCATGGCTGATTTATAAAAATCAATCTGCCGTAACATTCCTTCGGGTTTAAAAATCAAGCTTTGAGCGAAATTACCCTGAATTAACTCTACAGTCAGAGCTTCGCCAATTGGCCGAGTAAAGGTCCACAGGCTTATGACTTGAGTAAGACCTAAAAGGCAAAGAATAGAAACAAAAGCGGTCTTAAAGTTTTTTCGTAGGCGCAGCACTTGCCAGGAAGTCAATACAACCAAAAAAGTACACCCTAAACCACCTAGGTAAGGAGCAATTGCAGCAAAAGGACCGTGTATCTGGGTTTCCGCAAATCCCATCCATGGAAAGCCAGTAAAGATAGTTTCTCGTAAATACTCTATAACTACCCAATTTGCGGCCAGCAGAAGACCTGCTAGAGGGGATCGCTTAAAAAGCGGAATAGCAAAAGAGGCACATGAAAAAAAGATTGCCATACAGCTTGATAGCAAGAAAACTGCCACACAAGATAGCGCAGCATTCATACCGCCTACATCATGAAGGCTGATATAAATCCACCACAGTCCAAGAACAAAGTAACCAAGACCAAAAAGCATTCCAGATAAAAAATGCTGCTTAAGTGAAGGAGTTTTGTGGTGACTAAACAGGTACCAGGCTGCGCTGAGAATAGGAATCTGAAACCATCCACCATAAGAAAGTTCTGCAGCGCCAGCTAGAAGTATGCCCAATAAACATGGCAAGAATAAGTGGATGGCACTTTTAAATTTCAACGTATTCCGGTCAATCAAGGAAGCACTCAGTCAGATTTTTTAGAAAGTTTACGTGCTAACAAAATATGAATTTGCCGTGGGTCTGCACGCTGTACTTCAAATTGAATGCCGCCAATCTCAGTAAGCTCGCCAATTTTTGGCACGCGCCCTAAATGCTGAATGACCAAACCAGCAACAGTCTCAATGCCCTCAAGTTCAAACTCAGTACCTAAAGTTTCATTGAACTGTTCTAACTCTGTAATGCCTTTTACGCGGATATCGCCGTTATCCAATGCGATCAGATTATCGGCCTCTTCATCAATATCATGCTCATCCTCAATATCTCCGACAATTTGTTCAAGTACGTCTTCGATCGTAATAATTCCAGCTACACCACTATATTCATCTACAACAATGGCCAGGTGATTGCGATTATCTTTAAAATCTCGCAATAAAACGCTAAGGCGTTTTGATTCGGGGATAAATACAGCTGGACGTAACCAATCACGCACTTGAAAATCTTTTTCAGACGAATGGCGCAACAGGTCCTTTGCTAATAAGGTGCCTATCACATTGTCACGACCACCTTCAAAAACGGGAAAACGGGAATGGGCCGCAGTAATAACACTCCGAATAATTTCTGAAAGCGACAGGTTGATGTCAATCCAGTCAATTTGGGCGCGGGGCACCAAAATATCCCGAGCGCATAGTTGCCCCACCTGAAATACGCCTTCGATCATCGAGAGGGCATCGGCATCAATTAAACCTTCAATTTGCGCTTCTCTCAGAGTGTCAATGAGTTCTTGACGACGTTCTGTGGGGCTTGTGGGTTGAGGCGTTAAAAATTCAGCCAAGCGTTCTAATAGGGATTTTTTGGGGTCAGGCATATATTAAGGATAGCGTAGAAAAAAGTAATTTCAGAGAATGTATTAGTTGGAGTACTAAATCGCCTGGTAGGGGTTACTAAAGCCGAGGGACTTCAGGATATGAATTTCCTGTATTTCCATTTCTTTTGCCTCTTTATCAGTCTCATGATCAAAGCCTTGGGCATGTAGGCACCCATGAATAATTAAGTGGGCTAGGTGGGCTTTAACAATCTTACCCTGTTCGCGCGCCTCTTTTTTAATGACAGGGAGGCAAAAAATAATATCGGCCGACAAGATTTTTTTGCTGAGCTCATAAGGGAAAGTCAGTACATTGGTGGCCTTATCTTTTTTACGAAAGGCCAAGTTCAGTTTTTTTCCTTCGGACTGATTGACAAAACGCAGAGTGATCATCCCATCTCGGCTAATGGTTTTTTTAACCCATTTTTTCATGAGAGCCGGTGATGCGATCGCCGTTATTGACTGTTCAATCGCAGGACTTGCGTATTGAATTCCAATTTCCAGTTTGAGTTTAGTTATTTTAGGCATGTGCATGAGCTAGCTCACCTCTGAGGGTGTAATTGAGCACTTCAGTAATTTGAATATCCACCATCTGTCCAATTAAAGATTCGATATCTCGGTCGCCTGCAGAAAAATGAATTACCCGATTATTGGCAGCCCGACCTTGTAGATTGATGCCATCTTTTGCCAAACCCTCAATAAGTATTCGTTCGGTATTACCCAACATTTTTTGACTGATTTGATTGGCCTGAGATTCTACTAGTGCAAGCAATGTTTGCAAACGCTTAAGTTTGATTTCATAAGGGGTATCGTCTTTTAAGTTAGCGGCTGGTGTACCAGGGCGGGCGCTAAAAATAAAGCAAAAGCTGTTATCAAAGTTGAGTTCTTTAACCATATTGAGTAACTTCTCAAAGTCTGCATCAGTCTCACCTGGGAAGCCAACGATAAAGTCGCTCGATAGAGTAAGGTCAGGGCGAACCGCACGCATTTTGCGAATGATACTTTTGTACTCTAAGGCGGTGTAGCCACGCTTCATTGCAGATAAGACCGAATCAGATGCATGTTGAACTGGAAGATGTAAGTGGCTTACCAACTTTGGCACTTTGGCATACACGTCAATCAAACGCTGGGTAAATTCTTTAGGGTGACTTGTAGTAAAGCGAATGCGCTCAAGTCCTGGTATTTCCGCAATGTATTCAATGAGCAAGGCAAAGTCCGCTATCTCATCTGTGCCCCCCATTTTCCCCAGGTAAGCATTGACGTTTTGCCCAAGCAAGACTATTTCTTTTACGCCTTGAGACGCTAAGCTGGCCACCTCAGTGAGGACGTCATCGAGCGGGCGAGATACCTCTTCACCTCTCGTATAGGGTACGACACAGTAGCTGCAATACTTAGAGCAGCCTTCCATAATAGAAACATAGGCAGAACCACGGGTTTGGCGGGAGACTGGAAGATGATCAAACTTTTCAATCTCTGGAAAAGAAATGTCCACTTGGGGCCGGCCAGTTTCTCGTCGCCGTGAAAGTAAGTCAGACAAGCGATGCAAAGTTTGAGGACCGAACACTACATCCACATAAGGGGCTCTGCTAATAATCTGTTGCCCTTCTTGACTGGCTACGCAGCCACCAACCCCAATCAATAAATCTGGTTTATTTTTTTTTAGCTCACGCAAGCGACCTAAATCAGAAAAAACTTTGTCTTCTGCTTTTTCTCGAATCGAGCAAGTGTTTAGTAAAACGACGTCAGCATCTTCGGGGCTGTCGGTCATAACCATTCCTTCATTCGCATGAAGGAGGTCGGCCATTTTGCCCGAGTCATACTCGTTCATTTGACAGCCAAAGGTTTTGATGTAGAGCTTTTTCATATGCCGTTTTCAGGTTTATAGCTGGGGGCGAAGCTCTGATTTTACGGGATAATCTATCCTATATCAGGCGATAGACCAAAATAGCGACTAGGGTTGGTGGTAGGGCCCCTAAAAGTAAATAGAGGGCTGAGACAGCTCCATTGGGAAAATAACTACGCAATATAGCGATACCGGCTGGGTTAGGGGCGTTGGCGATCACAGTTAAACCACCACCAGCAACTGCCCCACCCACCAATGCCAACTTGAACTCAGGAGAGGTCCCAGATACGAGCGATCCTAGGTAGGTTAAGGCTGCATTATCCGTAATGGCCGTAAGAGCTAAGCTGCCATAAAAAACGGCGGTAGGACTCATATTTTGCAAAATGGGTTGAAGCCACCATCCTTGTAAGGCACCTAAAACGACCAATCCACCCAAAAAGAAGCCAACCAGAAGGGCTTCTTTTAGGATTAAAGGACTTTGATATTTTGGGTAGGCAGTAGCAAAACCAATAAAGAAAAGAAGTAGCCACATAAAGATGACGGGATCGTGCGCAAAAATAACTACACCCGCTAAAAATAATAGATGCACAAGAATGACCGCTAGGGGCATCTTGGGTTTTGTCTTCGCAATGGTTGGCTCAATAAGTTGGCGATGAAAGAGCAGGGTTGCACCCAGTGCATTAATTAAAATAACAATGCACGACTCAAGACCGAAATTAGCGAACATGAACGCCGAACTCCAATCCCATGTAGTGGCAACCATCAAGACTGGTGGTGCAGCAAAATTGGTAAGTGTTCCACCGATTGAAATATTCACAAACAAGACCCCAAGCGTCCCAAAAAGTAATGCGTTTGAACACTTATGCTTATAAACTAAATCACGTAACAAAAAAGCAGCTAAAGTCATCGCTGCAGGCTCGGTAACTAGTGAGCCTAAAAGAGGGGTAATACCTAAAGTTAGAAAATAGAGGATCGGCGCACTTCGCGCCCGCAGTAAAAATTGCAAGCCCTTTCCAAGGGTATGTAATATTTGATTAGAGGCATATAAAATGGGCTTGCTACCAGCGACCACCATAATGGCAAATACAAAAAGAGGTTCTGTGAAGTTGCGTTTATTGGCGTAGTCTTTTGCTGCAGCCAAGTCATTGGTAAGGCCAATGTAAACAATTAAAATAGCCGCCCAAAAACCAAAAACAATTTCTACCTCACCCAGCAAATACCATAAGCCTGCATGCCCAGGAGACTGCTTTGCAAGCATCTCAAAATAAGATGTGCAAAAGGTGTGAAGTACGGCTATTGCGAAAATGATGCTTGCGCCAAGCTCTGCAGAGGTAAAGTTCATTAGGGCATAGTATCAGCCTGACTCCAGACTTAAAGAATCTTGGTGGTTGAAGAGATTTTTCTTAAATTAAAGCTTGGTTATGAAGCATTAATTAGTAGGTAATTGCTCAAATGAAACCGTTGTTTTAAAGCTCACCCAGAACATCTTGACTGACTCAAATACGGTATTTATCGGTACCTGTGATTTGAGTGGCTTAAGCGAGAATTTATAATTATTAGTTCGCAGCATATCCCTTCGGGTGTGTTGTAACTTTTGGTTAATCCTAACCGCCCTGTTACAAGTCTATATTTGGGGCGTTTATGGTCCTATATTGGATCAGCCCAGCGCTTAAATTTTAAATCTTGATTACCATCTTGAAATTATAGGAATAAACCCCATTTAAGAGGGGTTAAGAAAACTTACTTAGAGGGTATTTATATGGCCGCAGCTAGTAAAGAAACTTTGGGCTTTCAGGCCGAAGTAAAGCAATTATTACAACTCATGATCCATTCCTTGTACTCCAATAAGGAAATCTTCTTGCGTGAGTTGATCTCTAATGCATCCGACGCCTCAGATAAGCTCCGTTTTGAGGGGATTGAGCATCTAGATTGGTATGGGGATGATCCTGATCTCAAGATTACCGTGGGCTTTGACAGGGCAAATCGAACCCTGACTATTTCTGATAACGGCATCGGCATGAGTCGTGACGAAGTCATTTCTAATCTAGGAACCATTGCTCGGTCAGGAACTAAAGAATTTTTCTCAAAATTATCTGGCGATCAACAAAAGGATGCAGCCTTAATTGGGCAGTTTGGTGTTGGTTTTTACTCTGCTTTTATCGTTGCCGATCGCATTACTGTAGAAACTCGTCGTGCGGGCTTGCCTGCCACCGATGGTGTGCGCTGGGAATCGGATGGCTCTGGTGAATTTACTGTAGAAAATATTGATCGTCCCAAGCGTGGTACATCAATCATCATGCATTTGCGCGAAGGCGAAGATGACTTCCTGTCTAGTTATCAGTTGAAGTCGATTATTCGAAAATATTCAGACCATATCTCTTTACCGATTCAGATGAATAAGGAGGAGTGGGATGAGGAAAAGAAAGTCCAGGTCATCAAGGATGAACTGGAAAGCATTAACCAATCGAGCGCCTTATGGGCAAGGCCAAAATCGGAGATCACGCAAGATCAGTACAACGAGTTTTATAAACATCTTTCACACGATTATGAAAATCCCTTGTGTTACTCATTAAATCGGGTAGAAGGTCGGAGTGAGTTTACTCAATTGCTTTATGTTCCGACCAAAGCGCCATTCGATTTGTGGGATCGCAATAAGCGTGGTGGTATCAAGTTGTATGTAAAGCGGGTTTTCATCATGGATGATGCAGAGCAGTTAATGCCCATGTATCTCCGCTTTGTTACCGGCGTTATCGATTCGGTTGATCTGCCCTTAAATGTATCTCGTGAAATTTTACAAGAGTCACGAGATGTGAAAGTTATCCGTGAAAGCTCAACCAAACGAGTCCTTAGCATGCTTGAGGATTTGGCGAATAGCGATGATGGGGATAAGAAGGAAAAATATCGTACCTTCTGGGCAGAATTTGGGCAGGTTTTGAAAGAGGGGGTTGGCGAAGATCAAGCGAACCAAGAAAGAATCCTAAAGCTTTTGCGCTTTGCAAGCACTCATACCGACTCTGCCGATCAAACGGTTTCTTTAGTTGACTATGTGGCACGTATGAAGGAAGGCCAGGATAAGATTTATTACGTTACTGGGGACGCTTTTAATGCCGCAAAAAATAGTCCCCACCTGGAAATTTTCCGTAAAAAAGGTGTTGAAGTGTTGCTACTTTCTGATCGTGTGGATGAATGGATGTTATCTTTCTTCACTGAATTTGATGGCAAGCAAATGACTTCTGTTGCCAAGGGTGATTTAGATCTAGGTAGTTTGAGTGATGAGAAAGAAAAGCAAGAGCACGAAGATACGGAAAAGAATTTTAAAGATCTATTAGATCGCATGAAAAACACGTTATCAGACCGAGTGAAAGATGTTCGAGTCACTTTCCGCTTAACTGATTCCCCAGCCTGTTTGGTGGCAGATGAAAATGAACTATCTGGGAATTTAATGCGCATGTTAAAAGCCGCTGGCCAACAAGCGCCAGACACCAAGCCTATTTTGGAAATTAATCCTGAGCACCCTTTGGTTCTAAAGCTTAAATCCGATGACAAGCAGTTTGATGAATGGACTAACGTTCTATTTGATCAGGCGGTCTTGGCAGAAGGTGGTCAGTTAAACGACCCGGCTAGTTTTGTGAAGCGCATCAATAAGTTACTTTTAGATTAATTCTTTTATTAAGGTAAACGTGAGAAAAGTTCAGTCCCGGTTTGGTGTAGGTCCTTTCCAGCAGAAAATACTAGTAGGAGGATTATCTCTGCTGGCCGATACAGAATCAAGTCGTGGAGGCGCCGATACGGGCCCTTCGCCACATGAATATCTTGCGGTAGCTCTGGCCAGTTGCACCAGTATGACCTTAAAGATGTATGCAGAACATAAGGGTTGGAATCTGGAGGATGCGATTGTGACTGTGGATATTATGCGAGAAAATAATATTGAGCAGTTCTCGCGCCATATTGAGTTGCTTGGAAAAGTTGATGATGCACAAAAACAGCGCTTACTTGAAATTGCAAATAAGTGCCCTATGCATTTGGCATTATCTGGAGAGATCCAAATAAAAACCCAGCTAGTAAATTAATACAGGCTGGGTTTTTTGTCATGCCATTGTTAAGGCATGTAGCGCGGAATTGGGGTGATTAGTTAGGCGCTGTATTTGGCTGATTACTTTTACCAGCCTTATATCCTGCGTTGTAGTTGGACCCTTCATTTTTCTTGTAGGCGTCATAAACATAACCAGATGCTGCACCAACTGCTGCACCACCAACTGCACCCCAGATCGGATTTCCGTGCAACAGGGCCGTACCAACGGCACCAGCAGCTGCACCAATGCCGGCACCAGATAAGGTGCGTTGTTCTGTATTGCTCATATTGGAGCAACCAGCAATCGCTAAAGTTGCTACTGTAATGGCGATAATTTTTTTCATATCAACTGATCCTTATATATGTTGAATTGGCTAAGTTGTTTGATTTATTTCTTAGCACAAGGAAAGCGCGCAGCCATAAAGCCGAGGAAGACACCGGAGGCGGGCTTATCAGCAAGTGATGCATTCTCTTGCGCAAACTTTACAAAATCACCAATCACTTCATCGCGTGATGGAGCAGGTTGTTTAACGCAGATGAACGGCTTAGCGCGTTGTGGATGACGTGTTGCCAAGTAAGTGTCATAAATAGCCGTTGAATAGCCAATACAAAAACTACGAGACTCTGGGCTTGCTGGAAGCTTGCAAACATTTGTAAGTTCTTGAGTGCTAAGCACTTGAACCTTTTCTTGCGCCTGAGCAATGCCACAAAATGCGCCGACTGCAACTAAAGCAATGAGGATTTTTTTCATAAGTTCTCCCTTTGGTGTGTGTAATTTAATCATATACCATGTCTGAAATTATTAATTGCACTAATTTAGTGCATCTTGCCCCAATATGAGTTTATATATTCCCCATAATGATGCACAAAATACAAGGGGAAAATTGCCATGAGTAATTTGAAGTCAGGTAGCGATGCTTTATTCATTTTGCTTGGAGCCATTATGGTGCTAGCCATGCATGCAGGCTTTGCATTTTTAGAGCTGGGTACTGTTCGCAAAAAGAACCAAGTCAATGCCTTGGTCAAAATTTTGGTTGATTTTGCAGTTTCAACCATTGCTTATTTCTTTATTGGTTACAGCATTGCTTATGGGGTAGATTTCTTCTCTGGAGCGGAATTACTGGCAGAAAAAAATGGTTATGAATTGGTAAAATTCTTTTTCCTTCTTACCTTTGCAGCCGCTATCCCCGCTATTGTTTCCGGCGGTATTGCTGAGCGTGCCAAGTTCAACCCTCAGCTAGTTGCCACTTTTATCCTCGTGGGTTTTGTTTATCCCTTTTTTGAAGGGATTGCCTGGAATCAACATTACGGTATTCAGGCCTGGATTAAAGGGCTAACGGGCGAAGAGTTCCATGATTTTGCTGGCTCGATCGTAGTTCATGCTGTAGGTGGCTGGATTGCATTGCCCGCCATTTTACTTTTGGGCGCACGCCGTGGACGATATACGAAGGAAGGCAATATTTCTGCGCATCCGCCATCAAGCATTCCATTTTTAGCTTTAGGTGCTTGGATTTTGGCGGTAGGTTGGTTTGGTTTTAATGTGATGAGCGCACAAAGTATCGACAAAATTAGTGGCTTAGTCGCAATAAATTCATTGATGGCTATGGTTGGAGGTATTTTAGCTGCATGGGTAGTTGGACGTAACGACCCTGGCTTTACTTATAACGGTCCTCTCGCTGGTTTGGTTGCGGTTTGTGCAGGCTCAGATCTAATGCATCCAATGGGGGCATTAGTGGTTGGGCTTATCGCTGGCGCCCTTTTTGTTTATATGTTTACCTTGGTGCAAAACCGCTGGAAGATTGATGATGTTTTGGGTGTATGGCCATTGCATGGAGTGTGTGGGCTTTGGGGTGGGTTAGCAGCAGGTATCTTTGGTAGCAAAGCCCTGGGCGGTATTGGTGGAATTGCATTTGGCGGCCAGTTAATTGGCAGCGCACTTGGCATAGGCATTGCTTTGATTGGCGGCTTTGTAGTTTATGGACTATTGAAGCTGGTATTGGGCATTCGGATGTCACATGAGGAGGAGTATGAGGGTGCGGATTTGAGTGTGCACCGCATTTCATCTACGCCGGATCGCGAGCCGAATTGGTAAGTAATTCAATATCTAGTCATACTTATAATGACTTATGGCTATATTTGAACTAGATGGAATTGCTCCACAGATTTCTGATGGAGCTTGGGTTGCCCAGAGCGCTGAAGTAATCGGCAGAGTGGAGCTACATGCTAAAGCCAGTGTCTGGCCTAAAGTCATTATCCGTGGAGATAATGATCTGATTCAAATTGGAGAGGAGAGTAATGTGCAGGATGCTTCCATTTTGCACACGGATCTTGGCCATCCTCTTATGATTGGCAGGCGAGTTACGGTTGGTCATCAAGTGATGTTGCATGGTTGCCAAATTGGTGATGGTAGCTTAATCGGCATTGGCGCTGTGATTCTAAACGGTGCAAAGATTGGGAAGCACTGTTTAGTAGGTGCTGGCGCATTGGTAACCGAAGGTAAAGAATTTCCAGATGGCTCAATGATTCTGGGATCACCGGCAAAAGTAGTGAAGATGCTCACACAAGAACAAATTGCAGGTATTGCAGATATAGCTAGTCGCTATGTACAAAATGCTCAGCGTTATCAACAGACGCTAAAGCAGATAGCTTAATTAGAAGCGCCCCACAATTGCTCTACGTATTTAATGTTGTTCTTCCAGTATTTGCCCTCATTCTCATTGGCTATATTTGCGCCAAAACGGGCAAGCTCGGTCAAAACGCATCTATTGAGCTTAATCGCTTTGTCGTATGGCTTGCTTTACCTGCGCAATTGTTTAGCTTTGCCTCAAATAGTAGCTGGCAGAAATTGTGGCAACCAGAATTTATCGCCACCTTTTTTCTGAGTTGTTTAATAGTTTTTCTACTTGTATTGATGGTAAGTTGGTATGTCAAGCGGGATTTAGCGGCAGCAAGCTTTGCGGGTTTAAGCGCATCCTATTCGAACACTGGATACATGGGGATACCTTTGTGTGTTCTTGCCCTTGGTCAAGACGGCTTATTGCCGGCAATTATCGCTACCTTCATCGTTTTTGTGATGTTTGCGCTAGCAACGGTACTTATTGAGATAAGCATCCTATCCCATAAAAAATCCCATGAAATTTTTTAGAGTGCAATCAAGTCGCTTGGATCAAACCCATTGCTCATTGCCCCAGTTGCTGGATTATTGTGGTCGTCATCTGACTTAAACTTGTACGATCCTATTGCACAAGTCATTTCGTTTTTGGCTGCAGCAGCTACACCCTGTGCTTTGGTTTCTATTGGTTTATTTTTAATGCAAAAAGATAAGCTTGCTTCTAAGCAATCATGGGGCATTAGTTTTGCAAAATTGATTATTCAGCCATTGCTTGCCTGGTTGATTGCAGATTCAGTTTTGCACCTCCCTACACTATGGGTAAATGCAGCGGTGATCTTAAGCGCTTTGCCAACGGGGACGGGGCCATTCATGCTGGCGCAGTATTACAACGCAGATGGTAGGACGATTTCTCGAGTAGTCCTCTTAACTACGGCTGGATCTTTGTTAACGCTCTCTTTATTCCTGTGGTGGAATAAGGGGATTTGACCCCTCGGCATCAACCTGATTTTCCCAGGAAGCATTGATAAAGGCTGGTAGCTTCATGCACTCATGAAAGATTTTCATCAATGTAGGATAAGTGCTGACATCTATTTTGGCGCTGAGTGCGTTGAAGATTTGCGGCACCAAACAAATATCAATTAATCCAGGTTGATCACCAAGACCAAATCTGCCTACTCTGGGGTCGATACTCAATTGTTTTTCAAGGTTTTCGAGGCCAAGAGCGATCCAGTGCTGATACCAAACATCTTTATCGGCAACGCTGACTCCTAAGATTCTTACTAGGTAACGTAACACTCGTAAATTACTGAGGGGGTGGGTATCCATGGCGATATCCATTGCTAGTGAGCGCACCCACGCACGGTCAATGGCGGTCATGGGCAATAAAGGGGTAGTGGGATTGGTTTCCTCGAGATATTCGATGATGGCAAGTGACTGATGGACAGGCACATTCCCATCAAGTAAGAGAGGCACTAAACAAGTGGGATTCTTCTGTGCATAGGAGGATTGCACTTGTTCGCCACCATTTTTACTAAGATGGACGGGTATCACCTCATAGTCCAAGCCCTTTAGATTTAAGGCGATTCGAACACGGAAGGCGGCAGAGCTTCTCCAGAAGCTATAAAGCACCATTTTCATATGAGACCCTTTGCAAAGATTGTTCTCAGTATATTGAGGACTTTATCAAGGGTGGTGCTCATTGATTTAGACTGATGGCTATGGATCAAATTCATTTATGGATCGGCGCAATTGCTACCATTGCCTTTGCGATCACAGGTGTACTCGCCATTGCGGATCGGGGCGTCGATCTTTTTGGTGTTCTTGTGCTGGGCGTCATTACCGCTATTGGCGGCGGTACCATACGAGATATTATTTTAGGTGTACCTGCCTTTTGGTCGTCCTCACAAATATTTGTATGGCTTGCTTTAGGGGCATGCGTTCTTACATTTGTTGCGGAATCTTTTTTTACTCAACCGCAAATCTATCGTTGGATGCTCTATATCGATGGTTTGGGGGCTGCACTCTTTGGTATTCAAGGTGCTGATAAAGCCTGGAGTGCAGGGTTTGGATTACCCGTTGGTCCAGTTATTTTGGGAGTAGTAACAGCTATTGGTGGGGGTCTGCTACGTGATATTTTAGCCGGTAGAAAAACCTTGCTGATGTCGCATGAGTTATATGCCATTCCAGTAACGCTGGGGTGCTGCATCTATGTTTTAATTTTGAATTTCTTGCCCGAATACACTTTAGAGGGTTCTGTAATATGCATGCTAGCGATATTTGGATTGCGCGTAGCGGCTATTCGATGGGATTTAAGAGTACCTAAAGTATTTATTACTAAAAGGCGCTAAATTTTCTAGCGCGAATTCGAGAGTCCATCGGGAAAACCCCTGATTCTATTTGATGAGTAATTACCCTAACTAGTAGATTTCTTTGGTTTTTTTCATCGCATAATTGCCTAGTTGTTTATTTTCAAAATAATAATTAAGGAGCTACTGATGTCAACATCAACCAAAGCAGCCCCAATGACCGCTGAAGAACGCAAAGTTATTTTTGCATCCTCTTTAGGTACGGTTTTTGAGTGGTATGACTTTTATCTTTACGGTTCATTGGCTGCTGTTATTGCCAAGCAATTCTTTTCAGGCTTGGATGCTGGTTCTGCCTTCATTTTTGCTTTATTAGCATTTGCTGCCGGTTTTATCGTACGTCCATTTGGTGCGTTGGTGTTTGGTCGTTTAGGTGATCTGATCGGTCGTAAGTACACCTTCTTGGTGACGATTTTGATAATGGGCGGCTCCACATTCGTTGTAGGTATTTTGCCTAACTACGCCACTATCGGTGTTGCTGCCCCAGTCATCTTGATCGCATTGCGTATGCTTCAAGGTTTAGCATTGGGTGGTGAGTACGGCGGTGCTGCAACTTATGTTGCCGAGCATGCTCCTCATGGCCGGCGTGGTGCATATACAGCTTGGATTCAGACAACGGCCACACTCGGTCTATTTCTGTCCTTGCTTGTAATTTTATTCACCCGTGAATTTACTGGCGCAGACTTTGAGGTTTGGGGCTGGCGTATTCCATTCATCGTTTCTATCGCACTCTTGGCTGTTTCTGTGTGGATTCGTTTATCAATGAACGAATCGCCTGCGTTTAAGAAGATGAAGGAAGAAGGCAAGCTCTCTAAAGCTCCATTGACAGAATCATTTGGTCAATGGAAGAACTTAAAGATTGTGATCTTGGCATTGTTTGGTTTGGTAGCAGGTCAAGCAGTAGTTTGGTATACAGGGCAGTTTTATGCATTGTTCTACCTCACTCAAGTGCTGAAGGTAGATGCCAAGACTGCAAACTTATTGATTGCCGCTTCATTGGTAGTCGGTACGCCATTTTTTGTTGTCTTCGGTAGCTTGTCAGATAGGATTGGTCGTAAGGTCATCATCATGGCTGGCTTGTTATTGGCGGTCATTACCTATATTCCGAATACACCAGTTTCCGTATTTAATGCTTTGACCCACTTTGCTAACCCAGCGTTAGAAAAAGCAATGGAAAATTCACCAGCTACGATTACTGCTGATTTGTCTGAGTGTACGTTCCAGTTCAATCCAACAGGTACATCGAAGTTCACCAGCTCATGTGATATTGCAAAGCAGGTGATGGCTTCTAATTCTGCAAGCTACAGCACGATTGCTGGCCCTGCAGGTTCAGTTGCTGTAGTGAAAATTGGTGATACTGAAATTACCGGGTACTCTGCAAAAGGCCTAGCTCCAGCAGATGCGAAGGTAAAAGATGCAGAGTTTAAGAAAGCCATTCGTGATGACTTAACTGCGGCGGGTTACCCAGTGAAGGCGGACCCAGCTGCTATTAACTACTTTGCGGTGTTCCTCTTATTGCTTTATTTAGTTCTATTGGTAACCATGGTTTACGGCCCAATCGCAGCTATGTTAGTTGAGATGTTCCCAACCCGCATTCGGTATACATCCATGTCCTTGCCATATCACATAGGTAACGGTTGGTTTGGTGGCTTATTGCCAACGATCTCGTTCGCTTTGGTGGCGCAGAACGGTAATATTTATTATGGCCTCTGGTATCCAATCATCATTGCTGCAATGACGTTGGTAATCGGCGTGCTTTTTGTTAAAGAAACAAAAGATGTTGATATTTATGCAAGAGACTAAGCAGTCCTAGTCTGTATTAAATGAGAAACCCGATCACCAAGTGGTCGGGTTTTTTTATTCCCATAAATCTATTTGATTGCGACGCTTTATAAGGGAGCGATTCTGATCGGCAATAGATATTTCCCTGTTGCCAGGAATGAGCTGAATGGATTCCCCCGCTATTACGCTGCCGACCTGATCAACTCGTAAGTACCATCCACTAAAACCAGATTGAAGCATGGCTTTAGCTGCACCTTTGTAGTCCATCTTGGCGTTAAACTTAAAGCAGGGCTCGCGAAGTTTCACAACAGAGCACTCGACACTTCCGAAAATGAGTCTATCACCAACAAAAACCTCGGACTCTAGCAGCCCTTCAATGGTGAAGTTTTCTCCAAAGGCTCCCAACTGCAAATCTACTGGTTGCTTGGTTTCTCGAGTTAATAATGCATTCCAAAAAGCGTAGTGCTCACTTGGATAAACATAAATAGCCTTTTCAACTCCACCGTGAACACTTAAGTCTGCTTGCTCATCGCCCCTAACCCCTAGTTTAGTAATGTCAACGGGGTTTGGCATATGAAGATTGCTGATTGATTTCTTATCAATAGCCGATGCCACCCTTGAGTAGTTAGGATGATGAGACCCATATAAGGGTGAAACTTTGCCGGAGGAGATGGATAGTAGGCGCATAGGAATGGATGGCTGATAAGATGAAACCATAAAATGAAGAAAGACAACGATGTATCTTTATAAAGCAGTGCTGGCAATACTTCTCTGTATCTCGGTAAATCAGGTGGCTTTTGCTAAGTGGGATGAAGAGCGCGATGCCACAACGAATGGAAAAGATGAGCTGGTCTATTACTCTAAAACTAATGAACAAGGCCAGAAATTAGTTCTGGATAAGTATGTAAAACGACTTATTTTTGTTCAACATGACCGACTTTATAACCGCTCAATCCGGCAAATAAAAATTGATGGGCTAGTTGTCGAAGCCATGAGCGATCCCTTTTCACGTTACCCAGAACAAACGGCTATTACATTTGAAAATAAGGACGAGGTTCTTAAGAAGCTATTTTTAGCCAAGAAAATTGAGGTTTTTGTACGCTTTAACCGTGATGAGACGGTCAGCACCTTTCAAATAAAGTGAAATCTACCCTATTCATTGAGTTGCTCACCCTTTTTCAATTGAGACAGGCGACCTCTGATCATTTACAATAGTTAGTTCGGCGAATTAGCTCAGCTGGTTAGAGCGACGGAATCATAATCCGCAGGTCCGGGGTTCAAATCCCTGATTCGCCACCATTTTAGCTCCAAGCAACACCAAGATACACCAACAAACCCCTTACGGCATATAGCTTTAAGGGGTTTTTTGTTATCCATTGGTAACCCCTGTTATTGTGAGTAATACACAAAATGTGTGAGTATTTTCGTGAGTATGAATCACCCTCTGTGAGTAAGAAGTGAAAAATAGGGGGAATTAGGGGTAATAAATGAAGCTAACCGATGCCTATTTAAAGGCTATAAAGCCCACCGATAAGCCCAATCACCCCGATGGAGGCGGTTTGGTGCTAATGCGTCAGCTTAGTGGGGCAATGGCATGGCGTTATCGCTACCGTTACGCAGGCAAGGCCAAGATGCTATCCCTAGGTAACTATCCCGATGTTTCACTCAAAGAGGTAAGGGTTAAGCACTCCGAGCTAAAGAAGCTCCTAGAAGCTGGAATTGACCCCTCACTCGATAGGCAGGAAAAGAAGCTGCGAAAAGGTGAGGCTACTGATAACAACTTTCAAGCGGTGGCGATACGCTGGCATGAGAATTGGAAAGCCAATAAAAGCCCTGATCATATAAAGCGGGTTTATAGGCGTATGGAAAAAGACTTGTTTCCTCACCTTGGGCCTAGGCCGGTTAGTGAAATCAGCGTTCAGCTACTTTTAACGGTGATCAAGAAGATAGATGCAAGGGGTGCGCATGACATTGCCAAGCGAGCCTATGAAACCAGCAGCCAAGTGTTTAGGTACGCAGTAGCCAATAGCCTATGTGACAGTAACCCAGCCTCTCAGGTAAAGCCCGCCGACTTCCTAAAGCCCGTCAATCAGGAAAACTATAAGCGAGTGGATGTTAAAGAGCTTCCCAGCTTACTAAGAGATATTGACCAATACGGAATAATTCAAAAAGGCGATGAGATCACCCGCCTAGGTTTGCAGCTAATGTCTTATGTATTCGTGAGGACAAGCGAGTTAATTGGAGCTAGGTGGTCAGAGATAGACCTAGAGGCTAAGGAATGGCGTATTCCACCTGAGCGCATGAAGATGAAAGACCCTCATATCGTCTTAATGTCGGATCAGGTAGAAGCTATATTCAAGCGGTTAATGGAGATCACTGGTGGCAGGGAGTTTGTTTTTCCATCCACCAAGCACCCCAAAAAGACGATGAGTAACAACACCTTACTAATGGCGTTAAAGCGTATGGGCTACGCTGGGAAAATGACAGGCCATGGTTTCAGAGGAGTAGCCTCCACAATCTTGCATGAGCAGGGTTATGCGCATGAACATATTGAGATTCAATTAGCCCACGCAGAAAGAAATAAAGTCTCTGCCAGTTACAACCATGCAAGGTATCTTCCCCAGCGTAGAGTAATGCTTCAAGATTGGGCGAACTACTTAGATGCAATCAAAGCGGGTGCGGAGATCATTCCATTCAAAGCCAAGGCCAGTTAATAATATTTATCAAATACCGCCTGTAAAAGCCTGATTAACTGTATAGACTGTAATCACTCAGGCTAGGCCATGCAAGCCGAATAGGAAGTACCGCACTTTCCGCCTGAGTATCTCTCTATGCGGATGTGAAAGCGGCTCACCATCATGTCAGTTACAAAACAACCTATAAGACCTGAGCATATATCTGCAATGCAGGAGCTTACTGGCAGCATGAAAGCTATAAGCACCTATCTCCATGAAGATCACAATCTTGGAAGACAAAGTCAGTTATTTGAAAATATTGATAGAGTTCAATATCTAATACTCGAGACACTTAATGAGGCTCTTTATTCTTGCGAGAAATATTGTGATTTAGATTTATCCGATTTGATCCTGTCTCTAGCTAAACAACTTACAAGTGCAAATTATAAGTACGAAGACCAGCTAGAGGGCGAGGAAGAAAAACGCATTTATGACCTATTGATTCGTTTGGCTAAATACAAAGATGCAACAATTTTTTCCCATAGAGATATTGAGGTGATCCTTTACTGTCAGGGTGCACTTGAACATATATTCTCCTCAATTTTTTACATAACGACAGGTGACCCTCACAATATTGATAGCGCATGGGCTTGTTTGGCACTTGCAAACAAAGAATTGGGGGGTGCGCAGATATTGTTAAGCCCAGTTATTACTGATTTTGAGGCGTTAATAAGCAAAAGAAATGACGAAGCAGTTAAGATTAAAAGCAAGCTAGTGGCTAGAAATTCAGCACTTTTGAGGGTAAAAAATAACCCCCTAGCTAAAGCTAAAAATGATGCCAAGATAGCAATAGAAATTGAGTGGAGCAGTATTCCTGTATCTAAAAAGACATACGGATGGATCGCTCAGTTCAAAAGGGATATGAATGATAAGTTTCCGATTCTTGATGATGAGAACACAATAAGAGAATGGGTAAGAGAATGGGAAAAGTTACCGACTAGCTAGCTCACCTGTAAGTCAGCTAGCTCAATGGTTTCAATATCCAACCTAAAGTTTTTTAATGCTTCCATAGACCTTTGATCGTCAAGGGTTAACAAATGGAGGCACTCAATGCCAAACAAAGTTTTACTACCTATTCCCAGTACGCTTCCCGCTATTGGTCAATCGAGGCTTAAACAGTTTCAAGAATTCCTACCATTCAGCAGGGAGACATTCCGCAAGCTAGTGCGAGACGGTAAAGCACCCCAGCCTAAGCGTATGGGAATCCGTTGCACCATGTTTAGTAATGCGGAGCTTCATAAGTTCTTAGCCGATCCATTGAGCTATCAGGCTGGAGCATAACCATGACTTATAAAACAAAAAAGCCCACGGATCAGGCGGGCTTAATGCACTACACAAAACAGACTGATTCGATTTTACAACCATGCAGCCAATTAGCCGAAACAGAAAAAGAATTATTTAATGCTAATCGGGCATATACTGGGGGTTCTAAAAGCACTAGCAGTTCCCTCCTACTGAATAGGAGATTTTTTACGCCCCAATTACGCACTATTGCCAAAGCAGTAGGGCAAGCAGTTACGGGGGTTTGGGTATTCGTAAGAACCCAGCCGTCTAGTGCGGTTAGAGACCCCCACCTTAACCGGTGGACTTATCAATCTAAAACACTAGGAGGCCATCATGGCCGTTAATAAATTCAACCCTACTCAGGGTCAGCAAAAAACAATCAATATTCCATTGGATCAATTCGATCAGGCTTGTTTGAATATTGGTATCGCTCAATCATTCTTAGCATATCTCTCAGCAGACCTTGCACAAGATGATCCGACATTCAACGGTATCAGCCAAAGCAATCAAGTAGGCGTGATGGATAGTTTGTTATGTTTACTAAGTAATGGCGTTGATGGTTTATTGCCTGATAAATCGAAAGGCACTCAATGAGTTTCGATAAATCAAAACTACCTGATCCACAAACCTACTACGAGAGCCAAGGTCTTATCCTATCGAAAGGAAAAAAATGGGTTACTACTTCCTGCGTATTTCATGGCGGTAGTGATTCGATGCGTATCAACCTAGTTAGTGGCGGGTTTACTTGCATGGCTGGGTGCGGTGCAAAAGGTGGCGATGTAATGGGTTATCACCGAGCTTTAAACGCTTGGGACTTTATTACCGCCTGCAAAGATTTGGGATGCTGGATTGAGGATGGCAAGAATCCATTAAAACCGCCTAGGCCGTCTCCGTTATCTCCAAGGGATGCACTTACCTTGATTGGGTACGAGGCTCTCCTAGTGGCTGGTATTGCCTCCAGCATGGCATTGGGTTACCTATTAACCGATAACGATAAAGACCGTCTATTAGATGCTTGTGGTCGCATACAACTTGTTGAGGGATTTTATTTATGAACAACCTCGAAAGCATGAAAAACATTAAGCGGATTCAGGCGCAGGCAGATACTTTTGTACCGGATTATCCATTGCATGATTTAACCGCTTACAGGCCTGATAAAGCTGCTGGAGAATTATTAGCCCCTAGTGCTATTGCTAAGATTGATGATGCCATGACGGTATCTGAGAAGGCCTTAGTTCACTCGCCTATTAAGGTAAATCTGATTAAAGGATCAGATATAAAGATGAGGCCAATTACTTGGTTATGGGATCAATGGCTGCCAAGCGGAAAACTCACGATGCTGGGAGGTGCAGGCGGTACTGGAAAAACTACCTTAGCTTTAGGGCTGGCATCAACTATTACGACCGGCGGAGTATTCCCCGACCATTCGAGATATTGCGGGAAATCCAATGTACTTATTTGGTCAAGTGAAGATGACCCTGAGGATGTACTTATGCCAAGACTGTCAGCAATGGGGGCAGATTTGGATCGCATATGGATATTAAAAGGCACTACTGAGAACGGAAAGCGTAGGGGGTTTGATCCATCGATTGATATTGAGCAACTTAAGCAGGCGATTAGTCAGGCTGGTGGCGTTGCCTTAATCATCATTGATCCGATTGTAGGGATGGTTAAGGGCAATATGAACAATGCTAATGAGGTCAGACAGTCCCTTGATCCGTTGGTTGAGTTCGCTGAGGGTCAGCATTGCGCCATTATCGGAATCTCTCATTTAGGTAAGGGATCGCAACAGAAAGACCCAGCAGAGCGCATATTAGGCTCTCAGGCTTTCACGGCACTCCCTAGGATGGTTTGGGTAACCGCAACTAATAAAGAAACTGGGGATCGGGTTCTAGTGAGAGCTAAATCCAATATCAGCGCAGTAGATGGCGGATTTATCTACTCAATTGAGCAAACAGAAACCAACGGAATACACACCTCAATAGTCATATGGAAAGGTGCAATTGAAGGTCTCGCTCACGAGATTTTGAATGATGCTGAAAGCATGGATAAAGATGGTGAAGATAGCTACGGAAAAGAATCCGCAAGGCAGGCTTTAGTCGAGATTTTGAAGCATGGAGAAATACTCCAAAAAGAGATTAAAAGTGAGCTTACTGGAGACGGATTTTCATGGGCAACCGTTCGCAGAGCTAAGGACATGGGGGGAGTTTTTAACTACAAAAAAGGGTTTCGTGGTGAAACCTACTGGAGCTTAGAAAGTCACCAAAACTCCAAAGGTGCTCAAATTTCGCCTAAGGTGCTCAGTGTATTAAGTGAGCAAGATAGGGAAAAAGTGAGCAAGTTAGGCGAAAGTGAGCAAGATAGCAGTGAGGTAGTCAACCCCAGCAATGAGACTGAATACCACCGTTTTCCTGATTCTGCCTCCAGCGCAGAGGAGTGCTTTTAATGAATCTGAGTGAGGTTATTCAAACCCTAAAAAGTGGTGGATTGTCCCTTGAAATTGCCGAAGATGGGAGGCTAAAAGTAAGGGGTAAAAAGACCAAAATAGACGAATATGCGACAGTAATCAGGGAGCATAAAGCGGCCATTCTGAAGGCTCTAAAACTGGAGGGCAATTACCCCTTTTTAGATGATCGCCACGCTTGCTTAGAGTGTTCAAACTTAACGCACTTGAATGGATGTAAGCAGGCCAAGCGGGGTCAGTTTGTAGCGATGATCCAAGCTAATGCCATAGACATTCCGCATAGGTGCGAACGGTTCAGGGTGAACGCTACATTGCATTAGATAGCTGGAATGGATTGCAAAGCCTCCGGTTAATCGCTGGGGGCTTTTTCCGTTGCTTGGATGCAACAATGATAAATGCCAATAAACTACATAAAAAC